>ERZ869929.261-NODE-261-length-35629-cov-37.850734_pt1 | contig 35629 bp, 54 predicted proteins | sample MGYA00579312_ERZ869929 | MGnify/ENA primary metagenome ERZ869929 (study PRJEB32216, sample SAMN09231818) | wastewater metagenome | place: USA: Maryland | collected 2016-08-09 | study: EMG produced TPA metagenomics assembly of the PRJNA472060 data set (Reclaimed... | reverse complement strand
TGAAAGGTGATAAGGAATTAGACACAAGCGACAATTATCAAAACGTGATTGGATTTCTCCCCTATCCTTCCCGTACCTTTGCCCTGACCGAAGCCTCCCTGACCACATCGGGGCGGGCGTACTGGTTCAAAGGTACAGGCTCACGGACTGGAAAGGTAAAGGAATTGAAATACTGGATACCCTCATCTGTGACGCTGGATAGTGACGCCGCAAAGAAGGGCGAAGTAAAATTCAAGCGTCAAGGCGTATCAGAGTTATTTATGGGCGAGCAGGTTTTACACACATGGCTGATCGACCCTGACGTGGAACTAGGCCCGCCTCTCGTGTGGCCTTTAGAGTCTGCAATTGTAGCGGCAGAGGCAAACGGCGCAATCAGTAAATGGGTGGCCGATTACATGCGGCGCGGGGCAATCAAGGCGATGTTGCTCATGGTTGAGGGGATGCCACCAGAAGCCGAAGCGCAGAAAATGGAAAACTGGTTCAATAAGTTTATGTCTGGTGCGCGTGGCTTGACGTGGAAAATCTTCAATGCTACTGGTGTAAAACCCACGATTGTCGGTGACGGTCTCGAAGCCTTGCGCGATTTGAGCATCACGAAGGAACTACGCTATGAAATCCACCAGGCACTAGGAACTAGGCACTTACTCGAAGACGAAAACCTAGCCACTGCCAATGCACGCGAGCGACAATTTTATACAATTACCATTGTCCCTGATGCGCGGGCGATTCAGTACTCTTGGAATGAGCAGGTATTACACCCGATGGGGTATCATCTGGAATTCGAGCCTGAACGCTTGGAAATATTCCAAGAAGACGAAGGGGTACAGGCGCAGGTGTTCCTTGAAATGGTCAAAGGACTGTCTGAGTATATGACGGTTGAAGCGGCCTTTCAGATTGCTAGTGAGAAGCTGGATTATATTTTCTCTGATGAGCAAATGGCGATTATCAAGAAAGGCGTACTAGATAAGCAAGCGAAGAAACCAGACACCACCCCGCCCGTTGAAGTCATCGAACCAACCCCGCCCGAAGTTGTCAAGGCTATTGTCGAACTGGACAGGTGGGAGGCAAAGGTCAAGGCGGCGGGGAAGATGGTCACATGGCACGCGGTCAACATCTCGCCTGAGTTGGTCAAGGAAATCAAATCGGGAAGTGTTACATTCGAGCAGGCGCGGGCGATGATAAACCCTGTCACTGTTACCCCAGCGATGGAATATAAAAGCGACATCCTGACACTGGCAGAGGCAATCAATAAGGCGGTCGGGTGATTAGTCTAAAGGCTATCCGTGAGGCTGTAAAACTTGTGCCGCAGGTTAGGCCGCTTCTTAGCGACAAGGCGCGGTTTTATATGTATGAGTCCGTTGCCTACAAGACCTACGATTACATGTTGAAGCAGATCGAGGGACTTGTTAGGGGCGTGTACTCTGGCAGTATCGGCGGCGCGTTTATTGATACAATGGCAAATCTGATTAGCGGGCAGTTTACGCAGGCATTTGAGCAGGCGTGGAAAGACGAGGAAGGACGCGGGGAACTCCCTGATTACCTAGCCTCCGCCCTAGAGTCTGCGATATTGAATCAGTATGATTACGTTGACCAATATTACAGGGATATTGTTGACGCTAGAGTTGATAAGACCCCCATAGACCCACTGTTATTTAGGGCTACACTTTGGGCGCAACGATGGACAGAATCTTATAACGAGGCGGTAAGATTGATTGCGTTAGAGAATGGCGGAAACATGATTTGGACGCTAGGTGCAACAGAGACACATTGTCCAGAGTGTGCGGCGTTTGATGGGATTGTTGCCCGTGCTAGTGAATGGGACGCTTTAGGCATACGCCCGCAGAACGCGCCCAATTCCGCGATTTCGTGTGGCGGCTGGCAGTGCGATTGTTCACTCACTCCAACAGATAAGCGCAGAACAGCGGGCGCGTATGGTCGTCTGGAAGAAATCGCGCTAGGTAAATAAATGCTGATAAAGTTTAGAATCCGCAATGTTGAGGCTGTACAGTCTTTCCTTCGGGCAATCCCGAGGGGCGCGGTCAAGGTTGCTTTGGAAGCGTTTACAGCTTACGTCATAGGTGATGAGTCTCACGGCTTGCGCCATGCAGATCCGTACAAGTTTGTTACAAGAAAATCCGCTTACGGTTTTTCATTCTTTACGCCTAAACAAAAACGCTGGTTTTTTTGGGCGTTGAAAACTGGTAAAATTGACCCTGGAAGCGGAAAGCGCACAGGCGAATCTACCGTCGCATGGAAAGCAGTACCCCGAAATGACGGGTATAGGTTTACCGTTCAAAACAACACAGCGGGCGGGTACTGGACAAGGCACGACAAAAAACAGGCGCGGCAATTGGGTAAGGTTGGCTGGCGTAAGATTATGACCGTCTTAGCCGATAACTACAAAGGCGGAATTCGTCATGCAGTGGCGGCAGTCAAGGCGTATTTGCAAAAGACTAAATAATGTGGTAATATCCCGTCAACGGTTGGGCACGTTGGTTAACAAGGCAGTCGCCCTATATAGACCAGCCCAACCCTAATATGTAACGAGAGACCCTCACAGGTTTACAAGCTAGTAAACAAAGAGGCGCGGCGTTGAATGAGTACATTCGTACTTGTTTGACGCCGCGCTTTTTGTATTGGAGAGATTATGAGTGATGAAATCAAAGCAGGAGCAAGACACAGCGGGAAGGATAAAGCCGCTTTACAACTGGCACATGATGCCCTTGTACAGGCTGGCGCGGAATGTTCCGTAGAGGATGAAACCATGCCAGAAGAAAAAAGCGTAGAAATCCCCGAGGATATGTATATCAACTTTGGCGGGGCGGTAAAGTCTCTGAACGGTATCAATGAGCCAGACTACGCCATTGTGTATAACGGCAAAGATTTGACCTCCGATTACTTTGATAAAGATACTGAATACGGATTCGCGGGCGCAAAGACAAAGCGCGTCCCTATTCTCTTTCATCACGCGCAACCGCTAGAAACTGAATACGAAAAACGGTATCAGGAAAAGAAACCCATAGGGGAGGCAGAGTTAGAAGTCACGGACGATGGTGTACTAATCCGAGATGCCATTTTATACAATCGCGCTAAGTACGAGGAGTACTTGTCTCAATTGGGGTGGTCAACTGGCGCGGCTTCTCACGCGGTAGACCGCGAGGAAAGAGGGGGGAAAACTTACATAAAGCAGTGGTTGCTTAGTGAATTGTCAGTAACCCCCATGAGTGCAGAGCCGCGATTAAAAAACGTAGTAGCTCTAAAGTCTTTAGTAACTTCATCCGATGAGGATGTTACACAGGTAACAGAAGCGCAAGCCGAGCAGGATAAGCCCGAACGCGCCGTAGTGCCTGACACACAAACAAACATTATAGGAGTAATTAAAATGGAAATCGAAGAAACCAAACTCCAGGAGATGTTGGCACAGGCCGCCGAAGCAGGCGCAACAAAAGCGATTGCCGCGACTGAACCTGTCAAGACCTCTGGAAACGTGCAAGTAGTGACCGATGAAGGCGACCGCGAATTCAAGACCCTTGCGGAACACGCCCGCGCCGTGAAGGATTTTACAACCTCTTACGGTCGCAAAGTTGACCCGCGCCTTTCTCGTTTGATTGGTGCAACCAAAGCCGTACAGGGTGCAAGTGAAGGCAATCCCGCTGACGGTGGCATTCTCTTAGAGCCGACCCTCGCTGGGCAGGTTATGCAACCCGTTCACGAAGTAGGCCCGTTCTATGCTGGCGCGTCAAAGATTCCCGCTGGCGAGAATAGCAACTCTGGATATGTTCTTGCAGTAAATGAGACTTCCCGCGTGACTGGTTCGCGCTGGGGTGGCTTGCGTGGTTATCGCTTGGCCGAGGGTGATGCCCTCACTAAGAGCAAACCCAACTTCCGCAAGGTGCAGTGGGAACTTAAGAAGTATGGCGTATTGGTTTACGGTACTGACGAACTTTTGAAGGATGCCCGCCAATTCTCCGCCATTGTTGAACAGGGAAGCCGCGAAGAACTCGCCTTCATGATGAATGACGACATCTTCCGAGGCTTGGGCGTATCAGGCGCGCAGGGCATTATGAACTCCAGCGCATTGATTACCGTTACCCGTGACACTGGTTCGGCTATCAAGGGCGCGGACATTTCCGCCATGTGGCAACGCTTGTACCTTCGCAGTAAGGCTAATGCGGCTTGGTATATCAACCCCGATTGTGCCGCTCAGCTTGACTCACTGTTTGCTGTTGGTTCGACCGCTGTATTGTTCCCCTATGCTGGTTATACCGCCGATGGTGTCCGCACCCTCTACGGCAAGCCCATCATTGAGACCGAGTTCAACGCAAGTTTGAACACCACTGGCGATATTCTTTTGGCTGACCTTAGTCAGTATGTCGTCTTTGAAAAGGGCGGCATTGAGTCCGCCTCAAGTATTCACGTTGAATTCCTGACCGACCAGGAAGTGTTCCGCTACATCGCCCGCATGGACGGCTCAGCGAACGTCGCCTCCGCCCTGACCCCCGCTAACGGCTCTAGCACCACCAGCCCGTTTGTTGTGCTTGGCTCCGCTACTTAATAGGAGATTATAAAAAATGAAAGATGCTCGCTTTGCATTTGGGGAAAATATTGTTCCCCTGAAAGCCCCTGTTGACAGCGCGGGTACTGCGTATGCAACCCCGTTTGTTGACCTCAAAAACGCGCTTCATGCTACCTTCTTTTGGTATGCTGGCGTTGTAACTGCTACCTCCGCCGATCAGAACATTGTCATCACGATGGAAGCCGCAACCGCCGCCGCCTCTGGCTCGGAAGTTGCAATCGCTTTCAAGTATCGCTTGTCTGGTGCTACTGGCGCGAACACTTGGGGCGCGATTACCGCCGCAACCAGTACGGGTGTTTCACTCGATACAACTTCATCTGATGGCATGATGTTGTTGGTTGACATTGATCCCGCCGCGCTGGATTCCGCACTTGCTGATGCTCGCTTTGTCCGTATGGTGGTTGGTATTGATGCGGGTGGTACTGTGACCCTCAACTCCGCTTGGGCGGTGCTTGACCCACGCTTCCCGCAGACGACTCACCTGTCCGCTACTTAGTTTTATAGTGGGGAGGGTGTAAAAGCCCTCCCCCTAGAAAGTGCATGAATTGAAAAAACTTGCTATTGTCGGAAGTGGAAAGAATACAAGAGACCTCGCCCCGTTCGATGACCAATCATTTGACATTTGGGTATTCAACGAAGCGGCAAATAGTGAATGGTGTAAACGCTGGACTGCCTGTTTTCAAATGCACGAGCCAGAGATATACAAGGGTCACAATACTAAAGACCCGACCCACTGGCAATGGTTGCAACGGGAACACGGCAAACCAATCTACATGCAGGACGTTGACCCAGCCGTACCGAATTCAGTACGCTTTCCACTAGAGGAAGCGCAAGAACTGGCAGGGGTTCGGATGTTCCCGACAACGTTCGCTTACATGGCGGCTCTTGCGATAATGCAGGGATACGAGCTAATCAAGATTTACGGCGTGGAACTTTCCGCCAGCGAGTACGAGTATCAGGCAAACGGTTATCTTTTCTGGTTCGGTTTTCTGCGCGGAAGATTAGGTAACAATGTAGACTCAGCCGTTTTGTACCTTGATATAAATATATTCGATGTTCCGCTTTATGGGTATGAAGGGGCTTTTGCTTTCGGAGAGAAATACTTTAGCGACAGGGTAAACATTTTAGATAGTGAATGGGCATCCGCCGAAAGAAGCCTGACCAACATAAAAAAGGCTGTAGAGAAAGCAGTCGAAAAGAACGACCACGAGAAAGCGCAATCTTTAGTTTTACAGTACCAAACCGCCGCCCTGACTTGCGGAGAATACGCAGGAGCATTGGCAGAGGCCGAAAGATACCAAACGTTTGGAAACCGCTACGCGGACAGGGGGGGCTTCGAGTTTGCCGCCGCAACAGCGCAAAGAAACGGCGAAGAAAAGAAGCCTTTGTCATGGCACTACGGCGGAATGATCGAATACGTCTGGAATATCTGGAAGCAATCGAACTCCAAACAAGCCGCAAATCAAATGATGGGCCTTATCGAAAAGATGGGGCAGGCGGCTTACGACACAGGCGCGGCACTTGGTATGTACAAAGAAAACCTATCGTACCTGATGAAGTATGACGAAATGGTACAAGCGAACGGCGGTAAACGATGAACAATAAATACGCAACCCTGACAGATTACAAGGCTTATGCTTCAGCGAGAGGACAGACCGCATCCACAGATACAACGGATGACGGGGTTATTACCAACCTCTTGACTCAGGCATCCCGTTATCTGGACAGGGAAACAAAACGCCAGTACTACCCGTCAGTTGAGACCCGATTGTACGATATTCCTTGTGACCGCGATTTACTGTTAGACGGTGATTTACTCGCAGTCACCACGTTTACCAATGGCGACGCCTTAGAGATTGCAAGCACGAATTATCTGTTGAAAGGCAACCGCCCGCCCTATTGGTGCATCTCATTACGAGATATTTCTACCGTAAGTTGGACAACCAGCGCAGACGGAAGCGCGGAACAGGTGCTTAGCCTCTTGGGGACATGGGGATACCATGACCAATATTCTCAGCGGGCTTGGCTTGCTATCGGGACGTTAGGCGCGGCGATTACAGACACAACAACTTTAGCGTTTACGATGTCCGCAGGTCATAGCGTGGTTGTGGAAAATATTCTAAAGATTGACTCGGAACTTTACAACATTTCCACAGTCTCAACAAATACCATCACGCCAGTAAAACGCGGTGACAACGGAAGCACAGCCGCCACACATCTAAACGGGGCGACGGTCTACGCATGGCAACCGATGGACGAAATAAAGCAGATCACCTTAGAAATTGCCCACTCTGCCTATATGCGGAGATTTGGAAAGAACACAGGCGAATCTGCAACCGTTACGGGCGCGGGCGTGGTGCTTACCCCTAGAGATATTCCAGCATCGGCGCAATCGTTTATCAGTGACATGAGGCGCAGAGTATGGCGATAACCTCCACGATTTCTACGGTAGCCGATAGCATAACAGGACTGTCAATCTCTGGCGTAACAATCAAGGACATTGACCAGATTCCAGACACAGCCTCCATGCTTTGCCCTCTGCTTATCCCTGACCCCAACGGTTTTATTACCGACATTAGCGTGTCATTTGAGACCTTTGGAAGTAACGGAAGCGCAAAGATAAACACAAATTACACGCTAAATTACTTATTCATGCTTTGCGAGGTTGGTTCTGGATTAGGAACATACGCCGCCTACTCTGGATTAATTACGAAACTTTCCGCGATTCTAGTTGCGATAGATTCAAACGACTCGATAACGGGCGCGGTGGATATGAAGCTAAACGGAATTAGTAATATTGGCGTAGTGACAGACCCAGCAGGTAATGAGTTTTGGGGCTTGTCTTTCAGCCTAAGAGTACTGGAGTACAGTCAATGACAAGAACACACAATAAGCACGTGAGGGCATACGTTGACGGTGTAGACCTTTCGGGATACTCCCGTCAAGTTGGTGCCTTGGCTTGGATGTTTGGCGCAGAACCAGACGCGGCCTTTACGGATGAGTCAAAGAATATCGTCATGGGGCAATGTGACATTCAAGCGGGAACGCTGAACGCCTTTTTAGATGCTGATGCCGCTGGCCTTTACACTCTCGGAAGTGGGAGCTATGGCACGCGCAATCTACTGGTTGCAATCGGGACAAATGCCGCACCCGCTCAGGGCGACCATGTTTTTGCGTGGAAGTTTGAGCAGACCTCCTATTCGGTAGAGCAGGGTTCGGGCTTTGTATCTGCTACCGTTCCATTCGGCGGCGCGTCCTACGCTTCAACCCTGACATATAAAAGACCCTGGGGTAGATTGTTACATGCGAAAGGCGCAGAGACAGCGGTAAATTCCGCTACTGGTATTGATGACAATGGCGCGTCATCTGCTTTAGGCGGGATATTTATTTATCATCTGTTTTCCAGTGACGGGACAGTAACGCTAAAGGTACAAGACGCGGCCACTAACTCAGACGGGTCATTCTCTGACCTTTCAGGGGCAACCAGTGGAAGCGTTGACGCAACAAGCACCCCCCAGCATGGCATGGTTGCATTAGGTACTACGGCCACAGTCAGACGTTATCTACGCTGGCAACTGGCTTTCGGAACGGCCACAAGTGCAACTTTTGCTTGTGCGTTTATCAGAAATAATCTTGCATAGGAGTATAAAAAATGACTGCAAATACAGGGCGTACCCACGCAAAGCACATTACTGTAAAACTTGACAACAGCGGCGGCACACTGACCGACATATCCGCTTATGTCAATTCAATTGGTACGGTTGGCCTGACGTATGAATCTCAGGACGTGACCGCATTCTCTGACGGTTCAAAAAATATCGTCATCGGACAGCCCACAGCCGCGCTTACCATCGGCGGGCCATTCGACACGGTAATCCATTCTCAGATGATCGGTATCAATGGCGCGGTTACTCCGCTTTCACTTGATATTCAGATCGGTATTCGTCACGCTTGGGAAGCTGGAGAGCCTCAATTTGGCATTACATCATCCGCAACCGTTGGTTATCTTTGCAACGGTTACACAGTAGATATGAGCGCAAATACTTGGAGTGCTACTCTGGACGTGTTCGGAGCAACCGCCCCCGCCTGGGGAACATCAGCCGAGGTGTGATTTTTTCTTAGTACTCCAAAAAGTCAAGGCGCGAATCTTCTTTACGCTTTCCGCTATTTGTGCCTTGACACTTTCGGAGTGTGGAATACCTAACCTTCTTTTATTACCAATGAGAGACTTTCTAACCTTTTCCTTATGTTCGTCAGACAGAACCTTCCCGACGTTTTCCAGTCTGGAATGCTCTGACGCGCTCATTACCTCTAGGTTTTCAGGTCGGTTGTCTAACTTGTCCCCGTTTATATGGTGGACAACCTCGTTTGGTAACAATTTGCGTCCGATTTTTACTTCCGCAATGTACCTATGTAAAGACATCTGTATACCATTGACGCGAATTTTCCTGTATCTGGCCTTCATATTTTCGTCACTTACGTTTTTCATTTTTCCTCAAAAGAAATCGCCCGCCTCAATGCGGGCAAGCGCAGAGAAGCAGGCGAAATTCAAAAGGTTATTGTGGCTCTTGCCAGCCGATAAACAGATTATATCATATACGCCGCAAGGCAGAAAGCAGTAATAGATGTCAAAGACAATTCAAGTAACTGGAAAATGGGAAGGGTCGGTAGAGATTGCCGACCCGCTCAATATCGAACAGGCGCAAGCCATAGCCGACAGCTTAGACCTTCCACAAAAGAACGCGGACGGGACTTACTACACTATTGCACTAGACGCGAAGAAAATCCCCGCTATTCTCGCGTGTGTGGAAAAGTGGAATCTGAAAGGCTTTCCAGAAACGGTCAATATAAAAACATACCCAGCGTCACCCCGAAAGGCGGCGCACGCTTTGGCAAACCTTATTCACTCTGAACTTGTAAAGGTGTATGTAGGTGATACCGAAGTCCCAAACGAATAAAGGCCGACGCTTATTTACATGCGAGCGAAGGCCGATATAGCCGAGAACTGGACACACTGGCGAAGATAGATAGATTTGGACTGGAAGCCATTACAGGACGTAGGCAGTTTTATTATCGTGAACTTAGGCATTTAGTAATCGCCGAGAATATTGTCAATGCTTACCACTCACGCAAGCGGTCTGAAAACTGGACAGCGTGGGTGACTGAAAATCCTGTAATGGCGCAACTACTGGCAGAGGCCGAAAAACTTGTCAACGACTGAACCGATTATTATCCCAATTGAAGGCGACCCATCGGACTTTGTAAAAGATTCCGCGAAAGTAAACGCGGAACTTGACAAGATGGCGAAGGGAACAAAAGCCGCAAGCGGTGCGAATACTGGCATGGCGTCATCTGCAAAGGCGGCGTCGTTTTCGATTACCGATTTACGGTCGTCTTACATGCTGGCGATGGAAGCGGCGCGGGTAGCTGGACAAGTATGGCAAGCTACGGGGCAGGAATTTGTAAACTACGCCGAGCAGGTCAAGAATATGTCCCGCTCATTGGGGGCAAGCGCAGAGGAAACAAGTCGCCTGATTCAAGTAGCCGATGATGTACGGGTAAGTTATGACACCCTGAAAATCGCGATGAAGGAAGCGCAGAAAGACGGGATTGATCCGTCTATTGAGGGCTTGGCAAAACTATCCGACCAATACCTTGCACTTGCGCCTGGGGTAGAACGTACAAAATTCCTGTTAGATAAGTTTGGCAAGTCGGGCTTAGAGATGGGCAAGCTGATGGAAAAGGGCGGGGCGGGAATTCGTGCCGCTTCTAAAGCTGTATCTGAAAACCTAATTATGACCGAGAAGGGGATTCAAAAATCAGACGACTACCAAAGAAAACTTGACGACCTAACCGATAGCTGGGACGGTATGGCAATGGCTATCGGTGACGTTGCCATTGAGCCAGTAACCAACGCCCTTGAAAACCTGAACTATATCTTGATTACCACTGAGCAGGGATTGAAGGACGCCAGCGCAGGACTCGAAGCCTTCACAGAGAAAAACAAAATTGCGGGCCGCTTTATTGATGCGGTCTGGAAAACATTTAAGGACATGAATCCCGTCTTGCATCTGTTTGATGATAATTCAAAGGATGCGGCGGATTCTACCGATGACCTTACAAACGCATTGGGCGATAACTCGGGCGCGTTACTTGATAACAAAGACGCCGTAAAAGAAGCCGAAACCGCCCTGAATAATTATAAAGACATGCTGAAAGAGGTCTCACAGGCCAACCAAGAAGCCGAGTCCTTTATGCAGTCTTATGCCGACTTTCAAGAGCAGTACGCAAAAGACCATAATACCGCCGTTGCTATGTTGGCGAAAGCAGAAAGGGATTACGCCGAGTCAGTAAAGGAAAACGGCGCAAGAAGCGACGACGCATTAACAAAGCTGGGTGATATTGACCTAGCAAAAGAGGCAATACAAGATCTCGAAGCCACTTGGCACGAATCCACCAATAAGATGATTTACGACATGGCACTGGCTAAGGTGTCTGTTGATGGTTTGACTAATGCAGAATTCGCTGCCACTCAGGATTTAGCCGTACAGATGGGACTTAGAACACAGGCACAGGCCGACGAAGCCAAAGCCATGATGGACAAGGCGCAAACTATAGCCGATGGAATCGCCCTGCAAGAAGATGTAATGAAAGAGAAAGCAGAGACCGACGCCGAATTACTCAGGCTCGAAGAAGAAAAGAAAGCGGCGGCAGAGGGAACAACTACCGCGATTGTAGACGGTTCGGCGGTCTCAGCGGAGGCACTTGGTACGGTAGCGCAGGCGGTTGACTCTGCGACTCAGTCATATCAGGCAATGGCACAAGCGGCTTGGGATGCGGCGGCGGCGGCTCAAAGCGCGGCGGGTTCGTCATCCTCTAGCGGTTCGTCGGGTGGTTCGTCGCCTGATGAGCGTGACGGTTCGTCTGTGTCCTCTAGCTCAGTGTCAAAGAATAGCACGCTAAATATTTCCATTCACAATCCACGCGGTGAAAACTCAGCCAGTAGTGTACGCCGTGCATTGAAACTTACTAGTTATTTAGGACATCCAATATGAGTCTAACTTGGACATACGGCGGAACTGCCCTTACATCCTTCGGGAAAATTACCGTTATTGATGGTTATCTTGACATGCCACAGAGACGCGGGAATAACCAGATTATCCCCTTTCAACATGGCACAATGCACGCGGGTAAATATTACGACCAGCGGACTCTAGTCTTCGGGATAACAATCACGGCGGCTTCTGCTTCGGCATTAGAGACCACATTCGACAATCTGCGAAAACTTATCGCGCCACGTACTCAGCAAACCTTATCCCTCACCCGAGAGGATTCCAGTGTGTTGACTTCTCAGGCGATTGTAGACGCGCCTTTACAAGTCAACAGAATCACAAACACCCTTGCGCGGGTGGTGGTGGAATTTGTCATGCCTCGCCCGTATTTTAGATTAAGCACGGCGATTGCAGACAACACGACCACGATCAACACCAGTCCAAAGGCGATGACGGTGACAAACCCAGGCACTATCGAAGAACGTGACCCGACAATAACCCTCACTGGCCCGCTATTGAATACGGTAATAACCAACTCAACCGTTGGGGTATCCCTTACCTACACGGGCACGATAGCATCTCCCCGAGTGGTAACGATTTCCACCAATTCTTATGGTGAGTATATCGCAACAAACGATTTGGGAACTAATGTGATTGGTAATGTCACCCATAACGGCGCGGCGGCTTTGATGGTACTCAATCCAGGCGACAACATAATGAGTATCACGGACGGAACAGCGACCACGGGAACAGTAAAGATAGCCTTTAACGCACCATATTTATAGAGGATAAATGACAACACCAGACCCAAACGATGACCCGATTGAGTGGACGCTAGTAGACACAGACCTAACAACGGTGCTGGCGATTTTGCCCGCCTCCACAAATTCCAATCTTTACTTGGAATTGAACGAGCCAGGGAGCGGGAATGTTAGCGTCCCTCTTTTATCCGCATCTGCCGCCCTGATTGAATCGGGGCAGTTTGTACGGGCGAAGTATAGAGGGGCTTTGCGTGGTGGGTTTTTCGTAGAGAATATCTCACGCTCACAAGTAAACGCGGGCGAGGGCGGGGAGTTGTGGACATCCGTATCAGGTCGCGGGGCATTGTCTATTCTTGACCGTGCCAAAGTTTGGACCGATGGAACAAACGCCACAACCCGCGAATTTACCGATAAGACAAAGGCGGAAATCCTTATCACTCTGATTGAGGAAGCGCAGGCCAGAGGCACGATAACGAATCTGACTTATGACTTTACCGCCACAGACGACACAGACTCAACCGCTTGGACTGACTCGGAAACTATGCAATTCTCGGTAGGTAAGTCATACCTTGACGTTGTTAGAGAAATGGCGGAACTTGGAATTGATTTCTGGATTACCGTAGAGACTGACGGTACTTTCAACCTATCGGCTTACTCCGATCCTTACGGAACGGATAAATCCGAGACCATGTTCTTTAGGCGTGGGTCAAACTGTGTAGAGGTATCCAATACTGAGACAGGCGCGGAGATTGCAAACGCCCTGCTTATCAAGTATGACGGTGGATATAGTTACACAAGCGATTCAACGTCCATAACCAACCGAGGCCGCAGGGAAGGAATTGTAGATGCTATCGACGCTTTCAATTCTGAACACGCTCTTACTTATGGCGCGGCTAGACTAACGTACCTAAAGAATCCAAAGACTGAACAGGACGTAAAAGTCTATGACGGTATTGGGACTAGGGCGTTTATTGATTACAGCTTAGGCGATTACATTACCCTTGACCTTTCAGGCGTGGAAACCTCCAACCGTATCAGGTCAATGCAACTATCTTGGAGTATGACCGAAAAGGCAGACGTAACAGTCGGATTAAATTCGGTTGTGTTTGAGAATGAGATAAGACAGTCCAACGACATCCGCAAGCTGTTTGAAATGTGGCGGCGCGCTCACGATGGCTCAAAGCTGAATGTTCCTTTTTGGGCGGCAATCGGAAGTTTGAATAGTCTCGCCACAGTGGGAACACAGATAAACGCAATGGCGGTTAGTGACGCGGGTATTTTGTACGTCGGCGGAGATATTACAAAAGTAGGAAATGTCACCGTAGGGTATGCGGCGCAGTACAACATCGCCAGCGGGCAATGGTCTACTCTCGGGGATGGATTCAATGCGGCAGTAAGGGCGATTGATTGCAAGGGTACTAAGGTTTATTTCGGCGGAGATTTTACAACGGCGGACGGAACGGCGGCGACAGGTACAGCGGTTTGGGATGAAGGGGCAGAGACACTAACACCCCTTTCCGATAGCGGTGGTTTGGCGTTTGGTGTTTATGCAATAGCGGCAGACCCCGCCAGTAATTACGTTTATTTTGGCGGCGGTGACGGTACAGGAAGTTTGTCAAGCGTTTACCCTGTCATGCGTTACGACTCTGGCGCAGATAGTTGGTACGGGATTTCTGGATTTATAAGCGAGTATACAACGATTCACGTTTACGCCATTGCGATAAATGGAAGTGACGTATACATGGGCGGGGATTATAGCGATGTCCCTGGCGGTGTGCTTTGGAAGTGGGACGGTAGCACATTGACCTCATTAGGAACGTCGGGCGGGGCAGATGTAAAGGCTTTGTGTGTTATTGGTGACAATCTATATATAGGCGGAACATTCACAGACATAAACTCCGTAACAGGTACAAACGCTCTGGCGGTGATGGATTTATCAACCGAGACAGTATCTTCTTTAGATGGTGGTTTATCCAGTGGTTATGTTTATGCACTTGCAACAGATGGAACGGATTTATACGTTGGCGGGTCGTTCACGGCGATTGGTGCGGCATTCTCTGCCAATAGAATTGTTTCGTGGAACTCTGGCATATGGCAGAATTTAGACACTGGCTTAGATGGAATTTGTTATGCCATTACGACATATCAAGGGAATATAGGCGCGGGCGGTGCTTTTACTCACGCGGGCGGTAAGCCTATAAAGTATGTCGGGGCTTACATCACCAATCTTGATGAACTTGTTGACTACCTTGAAACAGGGAGCGGAAATTCTGAATTGGCTTATGTACATCCTAACCACTCTGGAGATGTAACCAGTGTAGGCGATGGGGCTACAACCATAGCATCCAACGCCGTGACGAACACAAAACTGAACGACATGGCAGAGGGAACGGTCAAGGCAAAGATCACAGCAGGAACAGGTGACCCCGAAGACGTAACGCTGGCAGACTTTGCAACCGAGATTCAGCCGTTAGTATTGGCGGGTCAGACAGGGGACAGGGTTGTTATATCTGACACTTCTGGGTTGATTACAACAGACTCAAATTTGACTTTTGAATCAACTGGCGACCAATTGACTCTAGGAATTCCATCCCCTGCCACATCCAACGGCGGATTTATGCAGGCTTATGAGGCCGTGTCTGTTGGCCATTATCTTACGTCTTGGGGTACTGGCGTCGCCTCTTTTGTGCGTGGAATTTTATCGAGAGGCACAAAAGCAAGCCCGACAGCAGCACAGGCGGAGGACGTAGAGTTTAGGGTCAGGGCGTCCGCTCATAATGGCACGACTTACCCAGGCTCAAATCTCGAAGTGAGATTTGTCGCAAATGAGAATCAAGCAGTAGGGGCACACGGGTCAAGGATTGAATTTTACACAACGCCTGACGGGTCAACGACTTTGACAAAGGTCATGACATTACAGGACGATGGAAATGTAAACATTGAATCTGGAAAAAGTTATCTAGTGAACGGCTCCCCCATTTCTGGGGGCGGCGCATCTTCAATGAGGAGTTGGTTTCTATGTTAGTTTTAGACGCAACTAGTAAAAGCTTGAGAATGGTTTTAGGGGAAGCCCACACGACAAACCCCGTAGATTTTACGGTGGCTTATGCTGATGAAGTATCCTCCGTATTCACGGCTGGCGGTGGGCCTGCTCAGTCCAACGGTACAACCAACGCAGAATTATTAGCCGCACCTGGGGCAAGTACCCAGCGGGTGGTGAAAGATATTACCATCTACAACAATGATACAGTGTCCCATGCGGTTACTTTGTACTATCGTGTTACTGCTACGGATTATGTATTTTACAAAGAGACCCTAGCGGCAGGCGCGTGGGCTTATCCCCTCCGTGACGGAGTATTCGAGGGTTCAGCGGCGGCGGCGGCTGATATGGTCTTATCAGAAATCCAAACCGTGACGGGCGCAAAGACTTTCAACAGTGGTACGCTTATTTATGCGGGTTCCTCCTCTGGCACAACCACAGTCAACGCAACAGCGGCGGCCTCGGGTACTCTGACACTTCCAGCGGCTACAGATACGCTAGTGGGTAAAGACACAACGGACACGCTGACAAATAAGACGCTGACTAGCCCCGTATTGAATACCCCAACAGTGGGGACTAGTATCAAGCCCGTAACAACTAACGCGGCGGATATTGGAGGCCCTACAAAGCTATTTGCAAATCTTTATCTTTCTGATGGCGGAAAGATATATTACACAGCAACAACGGATTACATAGAATTTTTGTCTGGTGTTGGTATAAATGTCGCGGGACACATAAAACCAACAGTGGATGGACTTTATGACTTAGGAAGCTCGACCAAACAGTACGGATTTATATATCTGTCCGCCTCGATTATTTTTGATAACGACGTGACACTTGCCCAATCCACAAATATGCTAACCGTCACGGGCGGAGACTTTACCGCACCAAACCTGATTGCAACCACCGCCCTTTTACCCGACGCAAACGACGGCGCGGCGATTGGTACGACCGCCCTGCAATTCTCTGACCTGTTCCTCGCAGAGGGAGGGGTTATCAATTGGGATAACGGCGACGCTACACTAACCCAAAGCGGGAATAGTGTCACCTTAGCGGGTGCAAGTCTTACGGCTCGAGTAAAGCCTCGCACGGGTGGAACTACATCAAGCGCAACGCCTACCATAAATACGGATGACGTCGATTACTACGAACTGACCGCACAGGCGGCGGACATTACGTCATTTACTACCAACCTTTCAGGCACTCCAACCAAAGCGCAAAAACTCTGGATTGCCATTACTGGTACAGCGGCACGGGCGATTACATGGGGCGCGTCTTTTGAGGCGTCTACTGTCGCACTTCCTACAACCACAGTAACCACAAACCGCCTTGATGTTGGCTTTGTTTGGAATGATGTGACATCAAAGTGGCGATGTATAGCGAAGGGGTAATACAATGGCTGACACTGGATTAAAAGTAACGGGTGCGATAGGGTACGATGGTTCATGGACAAACCTGACCACGACCAGAATAAACACATCGGATAATTCAAGGGCGACTACAGTCTCCTCGTCATTTGACGCTGGCAGTATGTATAACTTCGCCTTTGGTATTCCATCAGGAGCAACGATTGACGGGATTGAGGTTCAATGTGAATTTAGCAACGGAACAGCGGGCAGAACTTCAACCATACAATTTAGTTTATCGCACAACAACGGAACAAACTACACGGCCACAAAAAGCGATACTGTAGTAGGAACGACAGACACGACCAGAACATACGGCGGGGCGGCTGATACATGGGGCAGGTTGTGGACGGATTCAGAATTTGCAGACGGAACTTTTCTAATGAAAATGGAGGGAAAATCCGATTTTGGTTTTACCTGCCAAGTGGACTGGTTAGCGATCAAAGTCTATTACACAGAAGCCGCAACTAGTGGATTCTTTTTACTGATGGGAGTATAGTATGAAATTTATAACGAACGGTATGGTTGTCTCAGAGGACAACGCGATAATTGAGGGGTACGACATCACCAACACACGCGGGGGTGTTGGCTTGAAAATCACAGGGAATAATGTCACGGTCAGAGATTGCTACATCCATGATACTAAAGACCACGGCGTTATGTTCTTAGGCACAAACGGCGGCACTCTGGAAAACTGCGAGATTGTCCGCTGTGCGATGAGGTCGAAGCCTAACACGATTTCGGGGGGATGGCCTTCTTTAGTGAAGGTGCAATCAGTGGACGAATCCCCCACTGGCTTAGCTCAGAAAATCGTCATCCGCAATAACTACATCCATCACGGCTGGGGGGAAGGGATGGGATTGCGCGGCTCTCACATTGAGGTGTACGGTAATACGGTAGAGGACTGCTATTCATTCGGCATTTACTCAAATTCCGACAATACATACATACATGGTAACTTTGTCGTGGCGCGTGATAAGGCCTATTATCGCGGGGGTTACCCTATGGCGGGGATAGGCGGAGCGGAGGAGACATTCGCCAAGTGGGGCGCACATGGACACGACACGCACACGGTAATCAATAACATTGTGCTGGACTGCAAACATGGTTATCGGTTTGGTAGAAGCGACAATAAGAAAGGATTGGTAGACACTATCATTGCCTATAATACCTTTGCGGGGTGCAAGTCCGCTCCCGTCTCGATTACTTATTACCCTAATCAACGCGGAATCAGGATTGAAAACAATATCGCTAACAAGGTTATCACTACAAAAGGCGCGTCATTGTCGGGGAACGTGGTCAAACAGCAGGCGGGATTCGCCCCCGAAGATTTCAAGCTGACTTCCCCTGTCCCTGCTGTGGGCGCGTATTGGGTGGTTGATGACTTCGGGCATAATGCGAGGCTGGGGATTCCCGATGTAGGGGCATGGGAGTATAATGAGGGGTAGAAAGGAACTCCCCGCATGTCATCTCAAATGCAACTGTTGAAAATTGCGCTTGACCCTCGCGATATTGTATACACTCCTGAATGGGTTGCCGCTGATATGGTTTCCTACTTCAGACCAAGCGGGGAAATTTTAGAGCCTTGTTGTGGCGATGGTGTGTTTTTGAAATATCTACCATCTGCTTACTGGTGCGAAATTGAAAAAGGGCGCGACTTTTTCGCGTGGGATACTTCTGTTGATTGGATGGTCGGAAATCCCCCATATAAACTAATCAAACAATGGCTAGAACATAGCTTTAGATTTGCTGAGAATGTTTTATATCTTATCCCGATGAATAGCCCGTTCAATTCCATGTCACGCATGAAAGTAATTTTAGAGTATGGAAATATTCGCGCAATTCGGGCTTATGGCAACGGTAGCATTTTCGGCATGGATTACGGCTTTGCGGTTGGTGCGTTTTGGTTTCAGCGTGGATACCGTGGCCAGACAGATATATCTATTCGAGAAAAAGACTAGGAGCATGAAATGAATAAAATCACCTACCCCGAACCAGACTACAAAAACACCTATTACAACTGTTACAAAAACGGTGATAACCCCGTGCTAGTTTTCACGGGCATTACCAACGGCTCACTAAACCAGTGGTACGCGGTCGATAAAGCCACAGGCGAGGCCCTAGACTGGGCGAAGAAAGCCACAGGACAATCAGCCTCCCCCTATCGTGGAATCGTACTCACCCTGCCTACGTTCGGCGGGTGGCGGGTGTACTTCGGTACACGTTACATCACGGCCAAACGCTCTGGCGCGTCGTGTGGAAGTGTGACGTTTACGCGGATGGCGGATGTCCAGAGATTCAGGGCGGCGGCTCTGAAAACGTTGGAAGTGCTGAGATAAGAAAAATCCCCTAGTTATCTAGGGGATTTTTTTGTTGGCGGCTTGCACACACAGAGGATGCCAATCAGCAGGGATACCACCCATTGCGATATGACAAGAACAGCAGAGTAAGAACAGCATAGGCGTTTTTCTTGTGGAGTTTTTCAATAAACAAAAAAACGTGTGCATAGCGGTATTGTTTTTACATCTATCACAAATCATATTGCCTACTTTCTGATATTTTTTACTGTACTCGTTTTCGTTCGGAAACAAATCAATACCTTCGTCTGAATGAGGCGAAACCGTAAAAGGGCGGTCATTGTAAAAAGTAACTATTCCAAACGAGCGAATATATTGAGACTTTATCATAATCACCTAATGGTTTGAGTTAGTGGCCTTGCTTTTCTCGCTCTGCCACACAAAACGGATGTATGCATTCGAGTGACGATCCGCTGTGTCCGTCTGGTAAGGCCAGTGTATAGCGACGAGTACCGCACTTTTCACAAATATCAATATCTGGATGATTGGTGGGATGAGAAAAAATGTGCAAGCCCCCCTGCGGGCAAAAAACTCCCTTGTCCAGTAGTTTGGCGGCCTCTTTGATTTCCTGAACTTGTTTTTCAGCAAGGGAGATTAGTTGTAAATCACTTTTACTCGCCACAAATTTCAGCCTTTCAATACATACTTCAATATATAGAGTTTCCATAACTTCCTTCCTTAGCGGCGAAGCGTTTTGCCGCAATCATCACAGGCAAATAAACCATCACCAACAACGCGAGGAGTACGGTGGGCACACCCTATCACTTCGTCCGCCTGTGCGCTTTGTTGGGCAGAGCGTAACTGCTCGATAAGTTCCGCGACAAGTGGATAACATTTTTCAGCGTTACCATTTGCGTATGGCTGGCGAGTTTCGAGTAAGGTTTCTAATTCTTCAAGTAGGCTCATTTTATTTTCCTTTCCAAACGTGGGCGGGCTTTGACACCCGCCCACTGAGAGGGGCTAGTATTGGATATCGTCGTCAGGATTACCGAATGGGAAGTCTGCGGAGGGTTCAGGCATGGGGGGAAGCTCAGAGATTGCCGCGTTTTTCTTTTCCACAACCCACTTGGGGGCTTCTTCGTCTTTCGTGCGGACGGGGATAAGTTTTTCCATGCCCTTAGCCAGCGGGAGGATTGCGGAAACATTGGCGTAAGTCTTGCCCGATTTCTCGGTGTGTTTGACGCCGATCAGACAATTGACTCCATAGAGGATTTCCACATCGAAGCCGTGGTCGATTTCGTCACTGGTGAAAGGCTTGCCCCGCCATGATTCCAAGTCCTTGCGGAGGTTTGCCATTTCGCCCAGTGAGAGGGTGTAAGTCTTTGAAAGCATGTAGGGCTTGCCGTTATACTCACTCTCGGGGGCATTGATGAGTTCTGCCAATTCCCACGCAATGACAATATCATGCTTGATTTTCTTCTCCCCTTTGTACTCATGGGGCTGGAGGCCAATATCCCACACGCCACAACAAACGGCCTGTACTGTGCCAGCTTCGGGGAGGGGGAACTTCGGGAACTCTTTTTCGTTATTCTTAGCTATGATAGACATTTTCTTTTTCCTTTCCTGTTTTGCAGGTATGTGATTCCGCTGAACGCGGTTTGCCGTAATCGGTACGGCTACCGTTGAGAGTGCCTCTCTTTTGTAATCGGCGGTTAGGCCGACTTTACACCATCAAGATATTCATTTGCCGCTGTTTGCGATTCGATCAAAGCCTTTGATGATGTTTTGTTGTACGCTATCGACAAGCAGAGTCTTTGTATGATTCCGTTCGCCTCTGTAAGCTGTGCGCGGAGGGTGGCGATTTCGTCGTCACGACTCTTGACCTTATCGTATAACTCGGTCATCTTGTCTGCGGCTTGCGACATAACCTGTTCGTATGCGTTCATACTGATTTTCATCGCGGCCTACTCCCCGTCCACAGTCCAAGCGTGCGACTCGTGCTGATCGTATGACTTGCCCCTGTGCGGCTTGTGGGTGCTATAAGCGGGGATGTCTGACACGTCTACCGTTCCTTTGCTGTCCGCGCCAGTGTAACCGTATTTCGGCCACGGCTTGCGGTTGGCAGCTTCGGCTTTAGTTTGCCGCGTCAATTCGGATTCGGTGTAGGTCGGGCTGGTATCTGGCTCTCCCAACCATTCAGCATCGGCGGCTTGTTCGTCGTCTACAATGTACGTGCCAGCAATAGCGGAGCGGAGAGTCATAAGCATTGGCGCAACTTCGGCAACCATTTCATTGCAGATACGGACTTGCGCGGCTTCATCGATGCGATTCTCACGGTCAATCATTTCCTGGTCGATTGTAAAGCCTAATGCTTTGATGTGGGCTAATCGTGTCTTTGCGCTCATGGCTAATCCTCTCTAATCTCAATGTTGTACAGGTCGGGGTCGGTTCGCATTTCAGCCGCTTTGGTGATCGCGGCTTCGCGGGTCATCGGGTGGCTCATAAAACTGCCTGCGTGGTCGCCTTTTGATTTGTAGTGAATTCTAACCATGTTTTTCATCCTTGTACATTCCTGTGAACGCTAATTGATAGAGTATCTCTTTTGCGCTCATTGCTCCGCCGCCGTTCGCCAGTTGCTTTGTAAGGTCAATAACAGCAAGGGCGAAAAAATCCTGGGCGAGGGGTGAAAGTTCTGCAACACATTCATCGAACCTTTGTGAACGGAGTGAAAGTTTGTTTTCCATGTCCTTATGATACAACAGAAACGCCGAAAATTAGATTAGAGTCTGATTAATGTTTGGTTAGGGTTGGTTAGGGTTTTCAAAAAACTATTGACTTTCCCCTCCGCATAGTGTAAAGTTTGATAGTGTATTTCTCCTCCTGAGCCAAGCCCGCCGTGTTCTGCAAGTTAGCAATCCCCAGTCATGGGTGTCGGTGAATAGTACACCGAGCGGCGGGTGAGGCCGAAGGAAAGCATAGAATGAATCAATCTCATGGCCCGAAAAGATACGGCCTCCAGATTGTGACAGAGCCGACCGCTTGCGGTGAGTAGCGGGAAGCGAATCAACCCCGCCGTACCAAGTGCTAGTCACGAGAGAACTACGGCGGGGCTTGACATGGACAAAGAAAGCACCTATGCATAAATAGGAGAAAGAAGGATGAGATGAGTATCGTAATCACAGAAAAAAAGACAGTTGAAGCTACACCAGAATTATTAGCCAAGATTTTCTGGGAAATGGACAGCGACGAACAGGCGATTTTTTTCCACATGCTTGCAACGGTTGCAGGTGACAAACTGTCTACCCAGATGGAAAATATTACAATCTGTACAGACGGTCTGACTCAAAAAGCTCTTGACGCAATGATAGCGATAGGTCGTGCGGCTGAGTTACGGAATCGATCATGTACCTCATCCTAACCCGTGACACAAAATACCTGACCGAGCGTTACGATTGGGGGATTCTCCCAGCCCTATTCCCCATGTGGAGGGCTGAGGTTTGAAACTACCGCTTGACATTGGCGGAATAGTATGCAATAATTGGATTAGGCGCGTGGAGGGACACCACGAGCAATCGCCCAGACAAAGGAACACTAATGAAAAACTCTTACCCTCACACATTACGACCCCCCTCTCATGCGGCTCTGTATAGCCGCAGTCCCAGCGGCAATTTGTGTTCCTTGTCGCAGGCCGCAGTAGAGGCGGGTCGTTTTGCATTCCTGAAAGGATAGGCCATGTGTAACTATAAGATAAAAAAAGCACGCGGCTGGCGAATGAAATTTGGTCTGATGCGTAGAGAATACGTGCAAGAGAATTGCAAGAACAAGCCAGTTATAAATGGATACTGCAAAAAGCACGCAAAAAAGATTAGCCCTACGGGGCGGAAAGATGAATGAACATGAGCGATGAAACGAAATTCAGAGAACTTGAAGAACTTGCACGGCTGGCGAAAGAACGGGCACGAATGCACGAGCAGATGGCAAAGGACGAGCGAAAAGAGGCGCAGGAAAAGACAAATCAAGCTATATCACTGATCGCCCCCTTTGCTATTGGTGATGTTGTAGAGTACGAGGAACGACAGGGATACCGCAACGGCGGAACACTTAAAAAAATTCGTATGCTTGTTGTAAATTTTCACTTCTCAAACTTGTATGATGGCTATGAAGTCTCAGGCTGGCAGGTCAATAAGGAAGGCAAAGAGACTGCAACGTCAAAATCCTTCTACATCACTACCAAAGCGAATCCATTCGTCAAGATTGTCAAGGCAAAAGAGTAACTCTACCAATTGTTACCACAACGGAACGCCGAGCGGCTTGACGGCTAATCCGAAGCGATATATAATTACTGTAACGGTGTGGTAGCCGATAATACATTTGGGATTATTCCCTTCCGAGGGTGTTTGTGCTAGGCAAATCCCGCCACCTACCACAAGCACAGGCATCCTCGAAAGGGAATTTTTTATACAGGAGCTATATGAGCATCAACCTAATGTCTGCAATATTCAGAACGGAATTTCGAGACCTGCAAGATAGTGACGGAAACACTACAAAAGCCAGTACCGCAAAGTTTGTATGTATTGCCCTTGCAGATCACGCAAACGATGAAGGCGAGGGGGCGTATCCTAGCATCGGAAAGCTATCATACAAAACAAGCCTATCCAGAACAGCGGTTATAAACGCGCTTGACGCCCTGAAATATAACGGAATCCTTACGGCAAACGGAACGTCAAAATGGGATACGGTAAACTACACAGTCAATTCCGCGTGTTTTTCTCAGGACAGTCAACCCGCTTTACTGGTCAACCCACTTGACTCCCACCAGTCAACCCACTTGACTCCCCCAGTAATCCCAGTTGACCCGAATCATCCTTTAACCATACAAGAACCATCAAAGGAACTCACAGAACAGGACCTTGCAGGGGTGAATAAAAAGGTAGACGCTATCTTAGGTATTACAGAATGGGCAGGCGCAAAGCGCGAGGCGCGTATCTCTGCAATTCAGTCCTATCTTGGAGAGACTTTCCACCGCAACACAGAAACAAAGGAATGGTTGAAATTTGCCAAATTCATCGATGATAAAAAACAGAACGCGGGCGAGGATGTGAAGGTTTTTGTATCGTGGTTATTCGGTCAAAAAGGTTATGACCCGCAATTCTGGCCCGTGTCAAAGATGATGGAATTCTGGCCTAGCGCGTTTGTAAAGAGTGTGCAATCCTCCCACAGATCAGAACGCTTGGAGCGCGAATTATGAGCCGCCTTGTTTTTACCCCGATAGAATCCAGCAACGCAACCGAAAAATATGTAGACGAACTCAAAGACTCGGACGGTGACGGGATGCCTTTATATATCCCAAAAATGGAATACAGCGCAAAAGATAAAAAAGGTTTTATGCCTGTGAAGCGTGGCGAGTTGATAGCGGTAATAGGTCGCCCAGGAAACGCAAAAACTGGTTTTATGTTCCGATGGGCAAGAGAACGCGCAAAACACCTAGCGCAGATAAAAAGCAGTGATGTAGTTTTGTACTGGACAATGGAACAACTAATCGAGGAACTCCGCCTTTTCCATGTGGCCGCTGAAATGAATGTATCCGCCTCCGATATGGCAAGCGGTCAGTATCAGGAATGGGACGGGGTAAAGAACACCCTGAGAAATCTACACACTACTCCCCTTTGGTTGGCTGGCAAGTCACGTGCAAGGCGTAAGGATAAAATCAAGCTCACAGAAGCCGCCCTGATTGAATCCCTCGAAGCCGTTGAAAAGTGGCAGGATGAAAATATCTTGCAAGGGATTGACAGTATCTACATTGACTATCTTCAACGGTTTAGATCAGATGGTAGAGACTGGACACAGTTTTACGGCGATGTGGTGAACGGTCTCAAGGAAGCCGCAGGCGATTTCTCGACTCGCGTTATTCTAGGCGTGCAGGCCAAAAGAGAAGTTGACAAATACGATGTGCCTATCCCCGCTGGTGAAGATGGTCAATGGACGAGCGGTATTGAACAGCAGGCCGATGGAACAATTACCCTATGCCGCCCTTCCCACTACAAAAACAAAGGTGAGACTTTCGACGGTGTAACAGTCACCAGTCACAAACATTTGATCGTCAATGTGGCAAAGCGAAAGATGGGGCCTGAGAACTTTCACGAATGGGTTGACTTTGCACCAGAATACAATAAGATGGATAACGTTGAAATCAAACAGTACGACCTGAGACGCGCGAGAGGCGAAGATGAATAAATTCAATGTGGAAGATATTTTGAATAAAGCGGATTTGCGAGACCTTGTACAAAAGGCGGGCGGAATGGTTGACGGTCATGGTCGGTGCGCGTGTCCATTACACGGCGGCCTGAATGATACAGCGTTTTCAATCTTCCAAAAGGAAGGTCGCGAGGTTTGGAATTGTTTCACTGGTGAGGACTGCGGAGGAGGTGACGCTATCTCTTTTGTGATGAAGTGGCAGGGCTTAGATTTCAAGGGGGCGTGTGCGTTCTTGGGGGGCGATATAGCCAGTGACCCGATAGCAATCGAGCAGAGCGCAAAAGCGCGATTAGAGCGGGCAAAAGAGGAACACGAAAAAACCCGCTTGATTGTAGAGGCAAGGCGTCAAGAATTGCAGGTCGCACAGATGCACAGGCATTACCATGAGACCATGAAAGAATGGGGGCGGCTGGCTTGGGTTGGTCGTGGGATTGATGAAAGTTATCAAGGCTTGTGGACACTGGGCGCATGTGATGATCGGGCGATTATGTTCAAAGGTACTGAGTACCACACTCCCACTTTGACAATCCCACTATTTGACAGGGAATATAATTTACTAAACATAAAGCACAGACTGATAAACCCACCAAAGCCAAACGATAAATACAGACCAGAGCGGGAAGGCTTGGGAGCAATCCCCCCATTTTTCGCTTTTCCTGACATGCAATACAATGCAGATGTTGTCTGGATTATCGAGGGTGAAATAAAAGCGATGGTTACGGCGACAATCTCCCCTGATGCTGGCTGGCAGTTTATCGGAGTTCCGGGTCAAGACGCCTTTGATAAACTCCCTATTGACACGCTAAAAACGAAAAAAGTTATTGTCGTGCCTGATCCTAACCCAAAAGAAAAGGTCGGAAAGTTTATAAAGGCAATAGGGGCGCGGTACTTGATGACACCCGATAAAATAGATGACCTGATAAATGCGAACGGCTATGATGGTGACTGGCTGGCCGCAATGAGCAAACAAGCAAGGAGACCATAATGAACCCCGAAACCCTAGAACGCATCCTAGAGATTGCCATAGTGACTGATAACATCCGCGCCGCTGTATCTTCGGGGGAGTTGACCGAGGAACAGGGGAAAGAGGTACTTGACAGCGTTCTAGATGTTGTGATACACTTGCCGTATAAACATTAGTTGGGCGGACTGCTCCGCCAGAGGTAGCATGGGCAAAGAAATATTATTCTTTTTAGCAGGTTGGTTTAGTGTAGCGATTGGTTTTGAAGTCGCTCCTATGTATGGCAATATAGCAGGTGTCGTCAGTTTTGTTGCGTTGCATATTTGGTTCAGCCGCCCAACAAAGCGTGCACCTGACGCTTGCCCCTACTGCGCTGGCAAAGGTGAATTTGTAAATGTGATTGGTAAGGCTTTGCGTTGTAACCATTGTGCTGGTACGGGGCAGCGCAGGTAACGCAAACCGTTAGGTTGCTGAAATGCTAAATTATCTTTACTACAAACCGTGTCAATTTGGGCATACATTCATGTGGTCAGGAAGTTCTGCTCATCCAGATTCCGAGCCACCAGAAGGTTTACCTTGTGCGTGTGGGGCTGTGCGCTATCATCGGCGCAACCTAACACAGTATGCACTGGACGGGGCTTTCTGCGCTTGCCCAATTTTTATCCCGTCCTATGAAAGTACTGCGGCTAAATGTCGTCTCTGCGGGAAGCCGCCCCGCCAGTGATACAAGCCGTTATGCCGCTCCGTGCTAAACGAAGTAGGCGAAAGGAAAATAATCATGGCAACAAAAAATTTACGCAAGGCGAAGCTCGAAAAAATCATGACCAAGATTGCAATGTTCACCGTTGAAGAAACTTTCACCGATGAACCCGAAGCTCAGAAACTTTTGAGCGAAGCAATCCAGAAACTCGAAAAAGCGGCAGATGTTCTTGTCGCCAGCGATGAAGCGCACCAAGCAAAGAGCGCGGCATAACACAGCTTGCACCAGACGTCAGGCAGGCGGCGCATTTTTTGGACGGTTGCGTGTGCCTGCCGCTGGTAAAGCAAACCGTTAGCTGGCTTCTTTGCCAGAGAAAGGTAATCTAAAGTGTTGAATTTTCATCGCAAGGAACAATTCGATATTGTGAAGGGTGGCATCAAAAAGCCGCTCTTGGTAATTGGTTGGAATACGCCTGATAGTTATTCCCGCTTATTTTGTCTGTGGTCGGGCGGTGTATGGTTGCGTTTATGGGGTAAGAAGCGGCTTTGTTGGCAATGGTCAAAACGCCAGCTAACACAGCGTGCAGTGGATTGGCGGGACGCTCCCCGATGTTGGGGATGCGGTACTACTAATGATCTGCACGAAATTGAGTGTCCCAATAACCCCGCCAACCACTAACGCAACCCGTTGGGCGCTTCGTGCGCAAAGGAGAATAAACGTGAGCGAACATAATCCGAACGCATGGCAAAATGGTTACGATGATGCTTTTTACGATGGTATTGATACGTCCAGCGAAATGCCGTGTAAGTGTGAAGCGTGCATGAAAGCGTATTATGATGGTCAAGGGTCAGCCATGAAAGAAATTTCTGCTGGCTGGCAGCCCGCCCAACAACCGCGTGCACTGGACGCGGCTTGCGCCTGCGGCTCGCCAGCGTTCTATACTGATAAAGTTCTTGGCGTAGTTTGTTGTCGCTGTCAAGCGCCGCGCCAGTAACGCAAGACCGTTAGCCCGCATCTTGCTAACAGAAAGGTTCTCAAAATGAAAAAGATTTTAGTTTGGCTTTTGTATGTTGTCATCACTTCCCTGCTTGCCGCCCTTATTAATGATTTAACTGGCTTGCAGATTGTCGGTTCTCAATTTGCTTGTGTTACGCACAATGTAACTCAGCAAATGATTGGGCTTGGCACGCTTTACATCTTGTTAGGCTGGCGTGCGGGCTAACACCGCGTGCACTGGACGGCGGACAGTCGCCGAAAATTTAGTGTTGCGCGTTCTGGTGGTGTCTGTTCAATCCCGCCGCCAGTAAAGCAAACCGTTAGGCAGGTATCTTGCAAATGAAAAATCTAATCACAAAGTACGATGTAGGCTTAGTCACTGGTTTGGCTTTATTTTATGCGGCAAGTGTGCTTCTTGAAAAAATACCGTTTTGGGCTTATTTCATTGTGGCAATTTTGTTTTTACGCTTCATGCGGTATTTGTCAAAATTTGCACCTGCCTAACAAAGCGTGCAGCCGACGTGTGTAAGGCTGTGGCGTAAATAAGTATCATTACAAAAATAAAGTTAAAGAATCCATGTGTAAAAAATGTAACGTAAAATCCACTTATCGCCGCTCCCCCCGCCAACACGGACGCCCGCCGCGTGTGTTTGTCATCTGCTCTAATTGTGGGGCAGAGGTGCAAGCTACGATCAACACGGCGGGGGAAGTGTGCGAGTTTCCCACACGGCGCAAAGTGCCTGCGGAGTATGCCCTCACTGAGTTTGTGATACTCCGATTGACTGAGACCGAGAAGGGCCGCTGGAAGAAGTCAGGGCGGGCAGCTCGGGATGTGTTTCTTGCGGGGCTTGACAATTAAAACACTTGTTCTATTGACGTAGAACAGAATTTCGATTACACTCCCACTTATGAAAACAGACTGGAAACATACAGCCGAATTGATACGGGCGAGCATGTCAGAAGAACAGCCGCCCGTAAAGATTGAAAAGGTCATGGAGGTTTTAGGGTACTCGTCTAAATCCTCCGCAGAATATGCCCTGATAAAGTTGCAGGAAATGGGTGTGGTGAAGTGGATAAAAGGAAAGTGGTATCTAGTATGACGACCGCCCCCGCCCCGTACAGTGTGCAATCCCCCCACTGTGAACTGATAGGCCAGAAACGCTATGACACACTCCGAGTACGCGCTAAGGCTGGCGCATTGGCCGAACTGGAAAGTCTGCTGGAATTTCGTGAGTTGGTTGATGAGTGGAAGGCTGAAGGCGTTTTGATGCAAGCCTATACCGAGTGGTCAGACGCGATGATGATCGCCCGCGATACACTCAGGCGCAAAATGTCCAACGTCCGAAACTACGCCGCCGATGACCTGTATAGATGGTTTGAGGAAGGCGCGGGATTTGAACACTTAGAGACCGCGAATACCCTCGCAGAACTGGCAAAGAAAACGCCCAAGCAGTTGATGAATGAAGCTGTTGACTTAGGCGACCAACACGGAAAGGTTATGACTGTAGATCAGTTGACCAGTCACGCATTAGGTGAGAGAAAAGCAGAACCAGCGTTATTTCGAGTGAACACAATATTATCAAGGCTTGGCCGATTCCCCCTTTTACTGAAGTGGGGAGACGAAAAGACAAACAAATATAATCAATGGTTGGAAGCTGGAAGGGAGTTTTTCTTATGATTACCGAATGGCTAGTCACTGAAAAGATTGCAGAGAATAGATTCGCCGCTGGTCATATCTATGCAGGCTTGAAACTGCAAGGACTTCCCGAATCCGAACAAAAAGCCCGCTGTATTTTATACCGTCGCTGGCGCAAAAAGACCGATAAGAAAAATGATATACCCTCATGGCAGGCTTACGAATTAGCAATAGCAGGGATAGACCCTGACAACGTACCAGCACGACAAATTGATTTGTTTGAGGTGACAAAATGAACGAACCAGAACGAAGACTTTTAGAACAACGTGCCCGCAACTTGGAACGTCTCGCAGAGGCAAGTAATAAACGTGAGGACTGGATCGCCGCCGCTGATGCGTGGAAAAAGGCAGGAAACCGCGAACGTGAACAGGAGTGCCGATACAATGCAAACGAACGAAAGTAAAGCTCAGCGAATCGCGGAACTTGAAGCGGAATTGGCAGAACTGACGAAGCCCGTCTTATTGCGAGTATCTGGTAAAGATGTAAACATTGTAGGCAGTAAACGCCATGCACCTAAACAGAAAATCTATTTCCAAAGCGAGAAAACTGGAAACACTACCAGCACAACCGCGCATGTTGTCCCGCTCATCGAATACACAGAAGATTAGACGCGCCGCTGACTGGTGGCAGGTAATGGAAGGAATCTATGGTAGCGAAAGAATACCCGACACAAGCGACATTAAACAAGTACGGTCTATCACGCGAGGATGTGAGGCGAATACTGGAGCGACAAGGATACCTGTGCCCCATTTGCGAGAAAACCCCGTCAACGGGGCGGTGGGTGATAGATCACCAGCATGTCAAGAACTGGAAGAAGATGCCTCCTGAAAAGCGCAAGGAATACGTGAGAGGAATCACCTGCTGGTTTTGCAATCGGAATTACCTGGCTAAGTCCATGAATGAGCGAAAGGCACAAAATATTATTGTCTACTTGGAGGAATATGCCATACGACAAGCGGGAACTGTTTGAGGAACGCGGCCAGAGGTGCGAGTGTGGATGTGGGAAGTTAGCACAGGACGCACATCACGCGCTGATCGGAAGGCGTAAAAGATTTCCTGAGCTAGACTGCCCCGAAAATATTTTACTGGTGAATCATGACGAACACTTGCTTAGAAAGTTTGATACTTTAGAGTGGCGTAGATATTTCTGGCAGGTACAGGTAGACCGATACGGACACGACCACATGACCGAATGGGCAATGAGTCTCCCCCATAAGTTGAGGCACAGACTGGACTTTATGAAATGACCTACATCCCCCGCCCCGCTGGAATCGTCTTTGAAGCAATGGGCCTTGTGAATGACACAGACAGCACGCGCCGCGCTGAGTTACGGTACAAGGTGGAATTGGTTGGATATACCGCCTGCTGGGATGAATATTTGCGAACTCGCGTATGGGATTCAAAAATCGGAATGTGGCGCGGGCCGTATCTTTTGAATGACGGCGATTTAGAACCATGGAAAGGATAATCACATGAGACAGGAACAGAAATGCGAGTATAGAGGTCTAGCGTACACGATGGAAGAAATCAGCGGACAATTCCGCTTTCACATCCCATACCGTAATTTTACTTCCGTGTGGTACAACGGCGCGAACTCGGAAGATTTGACGCCAGAACAGGCCGCGCACAAGGCCGCCCGCTGGTTGATTGACTGCTATATTTAGAAAAGAGGATGACATGGAAACAATTGACGAACTCGAACAGTTAGTGACAGAAGAAGCCCCAGAGCCTCCCATTGATAAACGCCCTATTCGGAACTCTACGGTTGCATACCATGCGGTTGTGATTGTCCTTGATGTGATTTCGGGCTGTATTGTTGGGTATATGACATTTTGGTTTTATGGCGTCATCTGGTTTTTGGCTGGCGCGATTGCGTTTTTCCAACATCACAAAAACTGGGAAAACCCAGGCAATAATGATTACCAGTTGAGTAACTCTACCGTAGGCATGATTGTTTCGGTGGTTGCCGTTGCGGTCATGTCTCTCGTATCTGGCGCGGTTCTCATCCTGACAGAGCGCAATGTCTTTACAATCAATAGCGGGTATGTATCTGCGTTCGTGGAATTGGTAACCGTCTCTCTTTTTGTTTGGAACGGATTCCAGTTTGCGATGTACAAATTCAAGGATGACTCATTTGTCATCAATCGCCAGATCGCACGTGCTAAGGCCATTGCCAACAAAAAGATTGAGTTTGCTAAGGCCGCTGGTAGTGTGGTGAGTGCCAATAAGAAATTCCTTGATGAGCGTAACTCACAGCGCAATAAGCACGGCGCGGCCCCAGTAGACGCGGCCTTGAATCGGCTTGAGGGTAAGGCCCCTAAAATGGTTGCTTATGCGTCAGAGGTAGAGGCCCCAAAAGCCTCAGCGGGGAACGACCAGAAGCCCCCGCACCCCTCGAGTTAGCCACTAGGAAGGCCGTAGAGACGCCTGTCACGTCAAAGCCGATGGATGACGTGACGGAATGGCTAAAAGCCCTTGAAACAGGGCAGGCGGAAACAGTCGTCACGTCAGAAGGCTCTAGGTACTCATTCAACAATAAAGACGGGCGTCACTATCTGGAATTCATTGACGTGACGCGGAGAGAACCAAATGGCAGATACAAACGAGTCTACAAAGGCAAAATTGAAGGGCGTCACGTCAGGCATAAAGACATCACGTCACCCCTCGATTGCTCCAACGAATACGGAAAATGGTGTCAAACCCCCTACGGAAGAAAGGGACGCGGTGATAATGCAGTTAGCCCGCCTGCTTGACGTGATGAACTCTTGGCCCTATAAAGAGGGCGGGAAGATGCCGAAGCCCCTTATTGGCCCGCGTCACGTCATTGTAGCTTTTCCGCTTGGCGGTCACGTCATCGAAAATGGCGTCACGTCAGAAGGAAAAATGAACTTTGTTGTGGATGACGTGATGGTTATTACTGAGGCGGTCAATGCCTAGCGGTAGAGTCCACACGCTAACCACGCTCGGGCTGGCTGTTGGCAGTATCCCAATGGCCGACCCTGTGGTATCTGTTGGCATTTTGAGCGGGCTTATATTATCCCCTGATCTGGATGTAGACGATGGTTTTATAGGCTTGTCCCACCTTCGCCGTGTGCCTGTTGTTGGCACTGCCTTATCTTGGGCGTGGCGTGCGTTCTGGTGGCCGTACTCGAAGACCGTACCGCATCGCTCTGCAATCTCTCACGCTCCGATTGTTGGCACTGTGTTACGGGTAGGATACTTGACCCTTCCCTTGTTGGCAATGAATTTTATGGGCGTGCCGATGGAACTGCCAACAGGATTCGGGCGGTGGTTTATCGGGCTATGTCTGGCAGATGGATTACACATCATATTAGATTGGACGGTAAAAAATGAACGGACTGCATAAAGGCATAAGAAGCGCGTGCCTGATTGATTTGGTCTTGTTTGCGCTGATTGCTTTGCTCCTGTCGCAATGTGCTTGCCTGTCTACCCTCCCCGTAGAGCCTGCCGCCGCCGTTATTCCGCCGCAAAGTGTAAGTAAGCCCGCCGTTATTTACACTTTGACCCCTGCCGAATTGATTCGGGAAGTTTGTCTCACGGCTGACGCGGTCAACTTGCGGACTGGTGCGGGTACGGGGTTTGAGTCTAAGGCGGTGTTATCGGCTGGTGACACGTTGACGCTGACGGGTGAGCTAGTCATCGCCCCTGATATGGGGCTGTGGTGGCCTGTGCGGGCTGGTGGGTTAGTTGGATATATCAATGCGAGGTATGTATGTCAAAAATAATCTGTGTGTACTGCAAGAAAGATACCCCAGATGGTGAATGGTGTACGTGTGAACATTGCGGGCATTGTCCGAAGTGTGGAACAAAGACTTATCACCCTGTTCATTTTTGCGGGGACAAAAGACCGCCTGTGGACGCTGAGACAGGGAGCGGGTATATAAACGCCCGCTATGTGTGCGAGTGAGGAAAAAAATGAAATCAAATAAAAAAGTCGGAGTGTTTAAAAAAGGGATGAAGGTTGTAAAAATTCTGCACGGTGCGGGGTTAGTAAGCAAAGAGGCTGGAGTAGTTTTAAAGGTAGATAAGAGCGGTGTTTGGCTTGATAATGGTGGAGGTAATGACCCGAGTGGCCCATTTATAAACGGGAGAATGAATGGCGTTTTTGGTTTTTGGGAAGAAATCCTCCCCGTTGAAAAAGAGACAGTCTCCCTTTCGGGGTATAATGCCCCAGTCGACTCAATCTAGATTTATAGGAGATAAAAAATGCAATCTATTGTAGAACTGCCAAACGAACTGAAAGCCCTTTTGGGAATCCTTATCACGATGTGTGTAACTGAGATTCTCAAATTCTTGGGTGAGAAATTGAACGTTGATTTGTCTGGATACGCCGCGCAGGTTACCGCCGCTCTGGTTGGCTCTGTGTTGGTGTTGGTGGACGCGATATTTAGTAACGTGCCCGCTGAGTTCATCCCGATTGTCAACTCCCTGTTTGGGCTTATTGTGGTTGTTCTTGGCTCTTTCGGTGCGTACAAGGTATTACTCTCTCCGAAAAAGTCATAGTCATATCAGCGACCTAGTAAGGCGACCTTTGTCGTCATATCTAGAGTAGCGCGGAAGCGCACCTGAAAAAGAGCGGGGGTTAGCTTACCCTAGCCCCCGCCGAATTTATAGAGGCCATATATGCCAAACGGCGATATTCTCGACATATTGAAAGAAAGAATAAGCAGTGAACTAAGTAAGAAAAGAATTTCATCGGCAAATAAAACGCAATTAGAAGTATTGCAGTTATTTGTCACGTACCTGGAAGATGACCATGCAAAAGTTGCTACCATGTGGTCAGTATTCAAGCCTATGGCATGGGGGATGTCTATCGCCTCCGTTACGTTTATAGGTATGCTGGTAAGTGGCAAGATTCAAATCCTCATAAAATGATACACCCAGAAAAAAGAATAGAGGCGAAATGTTCAACTTCTTTCCCGTAAAGGAAAAAGGCGTAAAACTGATTCCGCTATCTGATTTACACACGGGAGGGAGTACCGCTCTCTTCCCCTACTTCAACGGGGAGGACTTAGGCTTTCCCCCTCACAAGAAGATGACAGGCGAGAACGGCGGTTGGAAATTCAAGCACGGCATTTATACTCCGAACGCTAAACAATATGCGATGTTCAAACACTTCACGAAATGCGCCGAGCAGATCGCAACTGAGCGAAATGGGCGTAGGTTCGTGGTTGTGGAGAACGGGGACGCAATCGACGGAGTACACCACTTGACACCACAACTAGCCACAAGAAACGTAGGGGAACAGGCCGCTGTGCATATCTGGCTCATGCAGTATTTTCTACACAAGATAGGCTTTGACAAGAATAAAGGCGACTTGCTGTATATTGGACAAGGGACAGAAGCCCACGACGGGGACGAGGAAGACTCTATAACCGAATCACTCGGGGCGGAAATGTTACCCGAGGGTGACGAGGTTTTCGACTTCCTGCCTATGGACATCCTTAGTAATCGGTTCTGGTTTTTGCATCAGGGAGCAGGCGCGGGGCGTGGTTTGTCCACTGGTAACGCTCTGCATAACTGGATGAAAAATCAATATTTCGATTGCCTCGAGGAAGGGCGCACTATTCCCGCCGTAGTGATAAGCGGTCATTATCACAAGTCCGTTTATACGACATTCACCCGTAGAGATAAGACCATGCATGGGATTATCTTGCCCCCATTCCAGCTAAAGACTCGGTTCGGTTATCGCGTGGCCGCCGCTGAATTGGAAGGAGTGGGGATTCGGACGATAGACATCGACGGGTATCAGGATATAAAAATCAATAAGGCTATGTTATTGCAGTCTCGTGATGAGGTTGTTAGGATATGAGATGTGCTTTATCTGCGAAAGAGTAACCCTTGATAATGACCTATGTCTTGACTGTA
>ERZ869929.260-NODE-260-length-35652-cov-167.699806_pt1 | contig 35652 bp, 49 predicted proteins | sample MGYA00579312_ERZ869929 | MGnify/ENA primary metagenome ERZ869929 (study PRJEB32216, sample SAMN09231818) | wastewater metagenome | place: USA: Maryland | collected 2016-08-09 | study: EMG produced TPA metagenomics assembly of the PRJNA472060 data set (Reclaimed... | reverse complement strand
AGAGCCTCTGCAATCGCAGGGATATAGCGGTTATTAGGCCAATCGCGCCCGGCGCAGTACAAGCACCCCGCATCACCTGTCGCAATCAAAGTCTCTACAATATCAGGGATATAGCGATCCTCCGGCCAATTATACCCGGCGCGGTGAAGATACCACGCATCACCTGTCGCGATCAGAGCCTCTGCAATCGCAGGGATATAGCGGTTATTAGGCCAATCGCGCCCGGCGCGGTGAAGATACCACGCAACAAATTCAGGGCGGCCTAATGTTCGCCAGTTTTTTAATTCAATTTCATCTGGCAGGGTCTTCTGAAATTCCCTGCTCTCTGGGCATGCGCCCCATTCAGCGCAATCGTAAAGAATTTGTTTTTTTGTTAGTTTTATTTTACCCATGTTTTATTCGATATAATGTATCATTCGCATATAGCGTGGCGCGTTTTTAAGTTTGATTACGTGCATTTGATTTTCTGAGCCAATAAATATTCTGAGAAATCCACCAACATAATCGACCATATCAAACGACTTAACGACTTCGTCTTCAACAATATCACCGTATAAACTGTCCACGGCTTCAATTAATAAATTATTATACGGATTTCCAAATATGATTTTCTTTTTAAACAAAGATTCTTCCATGTCGAAAACAATTCTTGTTTTCTCAATTGTAATTTTTACAAATTTACCGAGAAATAAATTTTCTATATCCAGCATCCCATCATAATCTCTGTATTCTATATACTCACTAAAGATTATTTTGTCTTGCGATATACCAGCATAATTTGCCCAAGTAATAAATTTGTTTTTGCAAAATGGTTTTGGTATGCTTCCTGATGCCATGTTTTACCCCTTTTTAATTCGCCTTTCTCAAATCGTCCACAAACTGACGAGCCATATTTTCACGCTCTCGCTGTTCTAATTCATTGACAATCGGCTCACGCTTTGGTGGCAACTTTCCGCCCATCGCAAAAAACTTTTTTTCGGTTTCTGAAAGTTTTTCCGCGCCTTCTTCTGATTCTACTTTTTTTCTTAACCAATCGGGTACGTTTTCTTTCCACTCTCTTTTTTCGTTTTCCATTTTCAATTCTCCTGAATGTTTTTTTTCTTCAAACTTCACAATCGTAAGAACCGGCCCCGAGTTTTCGGGGAGCTCTTCATTTTCTTTTGAGGGGGTCTCAAAACCCCCTCTTTCTTTATCTTTATTTAAGAGTTTCTTTTGAGGGGTCAATTTCTGACCCTCTAATTCACTTTCAGGGGTCAACTTTTGACCCTCCAAGGGGTCAATTTCTGACACTTTGTAACCGTATGTAGTGTCAATTTTTGACCCTCTGTCGGGTTGATTAATCGTATATTCGTAGGAAAATCTGTTGCCTATTATCACTTTATTTACTGAAATTATTTCGCGTTTTATTAAATTTTTTACAGCATTTTTTACTGAATTTCTCGACATTCCTGTCGATTTGACAATTACGCTTTGTGCTGTTCTGTCTGTTGTTTTGTGCCAGCCGTAAGTCTTGCGGGCAATAACCATTAGTACGCAAAACTCAGCAGGCTTGACAATTGGCAGATACTCTTCAAAAATAAAATTCGGAACTTTCGTAAAATTTTCTGTCATATTACCACCTAATAAAAAACTGTTTAGCTCTGCCCCCCCAAGCGTATTGAGTAGCAGAGAGAATCCTATTCAATACAGAGGCAGAACTAAACAGTCTTGCGCTCTCTCTTTTTGCCTCTTGGGAAGGCTTGTATTCAACTACTCAGGCCGCGCTGTTTTGTAAACTATTTTATTACATTTTTGCACACCTGAGATAACACGGTTCTGTGATACAAATTCACGTAACCGTAAATCTCGTTATCTGTTCGTCTTACATCTACGCCTAATGCGTCCGACAGTTTGCGACAATCGCGCCCGTATTGATTAGCCCATGACCTATCAAGCGGAATATTGTTTAACCGGCACCAACCGGCGACCGTGTAATAATCAACCTGTGACTGATTGGCTAACAGATTTTTGATTTCGCGCAATTCAGACAACACGCTGTCGTGATTTTGCATGACGGCTTCTGGTTTTGGCGGCTCCAGATTTTTTGTAGCTACCTCCAGAATTTTGGTAGTTCGCAAAGTACGGTCTGCTGGGATTCGTATCAGCGGCAGAATCTGCAATACCTCGCTTTCGGTTAGCTCTGTTCTTATGCCGTTTCTGATAATGTCAGGGCGTGTGCGCTTCACGGCTGAGCGCACAGTCTCCACTGATATTTCAAAAAAATCGGCAACCTGCTTGAGCGTCAAAACAAAATCTCCTCGTCAGCACCACCGAAAACATGTTCAATCGCTGTCTCTGTTCCCGATGGCTCGTCAGACACATTAGGTTTTTCAGATTTTTTTTTGTCTATAAAAATACATTTATCCACAATAATTTCGTATTTTTTGACCTTTTTACCTTCAGAATTCTCATACTCGTCTTGACTCAACTTGCCCGACAAAATCACCATCGAGCCCTTTGTGCCGTTTCTGGAAATTGATTCTGCGCGTTTGTCCCATGCCACGCAATCGAAAAACGCTGCTTTATTTTCCCACGCGTCGTTAACCATGCGTGCTGTATTTGACGCAATCGAAAATCTGGTAAAGATTTTACCGCTGTTTGTCGTTTTTATTTCTGCGTCTCTCGTTAGACGACCAGAAACAGTTAGAATATTAAAATCGTTCATAGTGTACACACTCCCCTTAACAAAAAATAGGTCGCGATGATGTGCGCCACGACCAGCAAGCGCATTCTGCAATGATGGGCCACAAATGCGCCCAAGCCTTGCAGAAATATGACAAAAATTGTAACGCTAAACATTAGCAACCGCCCAAGACGGCAAACCGATTAGGCGTGACCCATATCCTTCGTATTCACCTAATGTTTTTGCCAATTGCATTTTACGCAAAGTTGACTTTATTATCGGTTCGATATTAGCGTCGTCTGTTTCGTAGTACTCGTAAATACCTGTGAAGCGTTCATCGTCTCCCATGCTGTGTTTTTCCTGAGCGATAAATTTGAATCGGTATTTTTCGCCTGTCAATTTCTCGGCGATATATCTATACCACCATCCTTGAATATAGTACCCGAACTTGTATGCGTCTTTCGCGAATTGTTCGGGGCTTGCATTGGCCATTAGTTTGAGGTCGTAAATAGTTTGCGTGCCATGGTCGATTAGGTCGAATCGGCATTTAATCGACCCGAAATTCTCGTCGTCATATGTCGCAGATACCTGCGCCTCACCCCTAATTTCATTGGCAAAAATGATGGTCTCACAACAACGCGCCCATCGTTTTACGTCTGCGCCGTCGCCGGCAGTGAGAATAATTGTGTCTGGGTTATTCACGACAGCCTCTTTATATTCTTTCGCCGATTCGGTTGCGCATTCTGTGATAATTATTGAGTCAGATTTTTCTGGTTCTAATACCAATATCTCGAATGCCTTTCCGAGCTTGAATGCTTTTGATTCTGCTGGCTTATACAACCCGCGTTTTTGCAGATCGTATTTTGCAGGCGATTCACGAAAAAGCTTTATCCCGCTTGCGCTGATTGCGTCTATTTTCAGGTATTCCGCAAAATCTAAATCAGATATAAAGCCGTTCATAATGTGCCTGCCTTCTCAATTGCTAATGCTTCAAACTCGACAAATCCCGGCTGCGTCTTATACGCTTCGTAACCTGAACGCAAACCATCCGGCCCGACACCGTACACTTTTTCTAATGTTTCTTTATTTTCTGATTCTTGCCAGAGTTTTTGAAACTTCTTTTTTTCTTTAATTTCTGCGTCTGGAACATTAGGCCGCTCTGGTTCTGATTTTTCCGCCTGCGCCATTTCGTCGTCAGAATACAGCCCGCTCAATTCTTGTGGAAACGCCTTACGTAGTGCTAATGCTTCTGCGCATTTTGCCAACATAAAATATGCGCCCTTTTTCCAAATTGGCGAATTCTCGGACGCGTAGAAATTGTAGTTAGCTACCGCGTATATCGGCGCCTGAAAATCAGAACGGTACACGCCAATTCGCGCAGCAAATGGTGGCTTGCTATCTACCCAGACAGTCTGCCACACGCCGTCGGGGCCGCACCACTGCGGCTCAGTTTGGCCGGCGTATTTTCCTGACCGCTCTGCAATTAGTCGAAATCCGTCGATACTCGTCAGAATAGATAATTTTCCCCCGCGCTGCATCGCGTATATTTGCCGCGCGAACGGATTAAGCTGAGTGCGGTTAATTACGTTCACGTACAGCTCTAAGTCGCTACCGCTCACCCCTGACGTTTTTTTGAGGAGCTCAATTTCCTCTTTTGTTAATTCTTTTTTTTCCACTTTCCACCCCTTTTATTTTTTATACCCGTTCACCGATTTTCACTGCGGCCAGTAATGCCGCCGCGTAATTTTCTTCTGCCTTTTCCAAGTCGTGCTCGTTATACCCCGCCCGCGCCTTGTCTCTGATACGCGCCGCAATCTGCAAATTACGCATTACATTATCGCCGCAATGCGTAACCAATTCGCGTCCCGTGTAGCCAATCCGGAAAAGATAGTCTATCTTCACAAGCTGAGACTCGGAAAATGCTGTTGCTTCTTTAATTACCGTACAGAGCCTCATTTGTCACCCCGGCGGGCGTTATCCGCTATTCTGCGCGCGTGCAGTATCGCCACGGCCTCGGCTACGATATACGGTAACTTTTGGCCCGTGACTTTAGCGATTGCGTGCAATTGTTTGTGTGTTTCCTCTTTTACTTGTATTTGATGTGTTCTTGGCATGTTTTCTCCTGTGAATTATTTGACGATTTGCGCCCATTTTGTAAAGCTTTTTTTGTGTATTTTTGCTAAATTATTTTTGCTTTTTTTGTGAAAAAATGTTGAAAAATAGTTGACGCTCTGCGTCTAATATTGTAGATTGTTAATACAAAACAAAAAGCTCGAAAGAGCGGGAGTGAATAAAAATGAATAAAATTAAAACATACTACGTACGGTTCAGAGACACAACGGAAAAATCACAAATCAACACAATAAAAGCGCTCGTACAATCGAATACAAAGCGCGGCGCAATCAAACGCGCTGTATATCTATTAACAAACGATTGCGACAGCGCTTTACAGGGTTTCGAGCTTTACAGTATAGAACTTGTGAACTAAAGCCAAAAAAATGGAAAAAATAAAAAGCCCCTCGGGGCGGGAGTGATAAAATGAAAAAAATTAAAAAATCAGAGGTTGTCTACAACCTGACATTCGCAGCGAGAGGAACAGGGAAACCATCTGACGGGGACGTGTACTATCGCGGGACACATACTGTCGGCACAGATAAGACCGCAGCTATCCAGCATGCGAGACAGATTCTGAATTTGCCGACAGATAGATACAGATTCGTGCAGGGAGTGATGCGCACAGCTAACAATAGCGTGACTATCTATCCGGGCATATTCGAATAACCCCTGACCCCACCGCCTGAGCAATCGGGCGGGTCGGTGAGCGGTTAGCTCAGAAAATAAAAAGCCCGAAAGGGCGGGAGTAAATAAAATGAAACTAAAAATTGAAATCGGTCAGACTATAGAAGGGGAGACAATAGGTTACAGAACAGTGTGCGGCACTGAATGGCCTGTGTTCCGCCAAATGCGTAAAATCTCAAAAAGAAAATATAGCGTTACGACAATTTGCAACGGTGTCGGCGAGCACTATCAGGAGTTCGTGGGACTGAGTCGAGCACTTGAAGCACTCTAACCCCTGACCCCACCGCCTGAGCAATCGGGCGGGTCGGTGAGCGGTTAGCTCAATAGGAGACAATTTGATAAAGTTACACGATAAAATATCTGCGCCTTACGGCGTGCACCCTGACCTGAATGGCAATATCAGCCCTGACCTGACGGGCAGAATTAGCTCCGGCCTGTGGGGCGAGATCAGCCCCGACCTGAGGGGCAATATCAGCGGTGTGTGGGGCGATATCAGCCCAGAACTGACGGGCAATATCAGCCATTACCTGACGGGCAGAATTAGCTCCGGCCTGACGGGCGAGATCAGCCCCGACCTGTGGGGCAATATCAGCGGTCTGAGGGGAAAAATCAGCCATTACCTGAATGGCAATATCAGCCCTGACCTGACGGGCAATATCAGCGGCGTGAAGGGCGATATCAGCCCAGAACTAACGGGCAATATCAGCCATTACCTGACGGGCAATATCAGCCCTGACCTGACGGGCGAGATCAGCCCCGACCTGACGGGCAATATCACCGGTCTGAGGGGCAATATCAGCGGTGTGTGGGGCGATATCAGCCCACGCCTGACGGGCAATATCAGCGGCCTGACGGGCGAGATCAGCCCTGACCTGTGGGGTGATATCAGCGGTCTGAGGGGAAAAATCAGCCCAGAACTAACGGGCTATATCAGCCCTGACCTGTGGGGTGATATCAGCGGTCTGAGGGGAAAAATCAGCCCAGAACTAACGGGCTATATCAGCCCAGAGCTGACGGGCGAGATCAGCGGCGTGAATGGCAATATCAGCGGTGTGTGGGGCGATATCAGCCCAGAACTAACGGGCAATATCAGCGGTCTGATGGGAGATATAAGCGGCGTGTGGGGCTATATCAGCGGCAGAAGCGGTGACATAACCGGAGTTACAGAACTGTAACGCAGAGAAGCAAAAATTGAAATATGAAGCTTGAATACCTAATGTTTATTGCTCTCGGCATTGCGTACCTGCCTGAGCCGTCACACGTTCTATACAAGGCCGCGCCGGTTGTATTGCTGGTTTTGTTGTGCGCGTTTTGTATTATGATTTTGATTTTAGGGAGAAAAAGAAAATGAAACACGTTTTGTTAGGAATAAAAAAATTCGCAATCAAAACCATAATCTTTGCTGCTGTCTGGCTGCTGATATACGAAGCGCACAGAACGATTAACGCAAAATTATTTAGCTGGATTTTAGCACTGATTGTTGTTGTGGTTTATGATCATTACAAATTAAGAAGGGAGAAAAAATGAAAAAGTCAGAACTGTTAAAACTATTGAACGAGGCTTCAAAAGACGATCTGGACGTCGTTGTCATGGTCGATACCGATGTCGTGTGTGGCGACGAGTTCGAGGCATGGCGCGGCGAGGTGAGAAAAATACGCATCGGAATATGTGCGGAATACAAAGACGAAATTTTTATGGAGTTTTCGGAATTAAGAGAACGAGTAACAGAGCATTATGAGGACGAATTTTATGAGGAACCTCAAAAAGAGTTAGAGAATAAAATAAACCAAAAATTAACAGAGCTCGACACAGCGGATAAAATAATTATCGAAATAGGCATATAAACAACGAGCGCAAGAGAAAATTCTTACCGCCTATTGAGTAAATACACCGCACCGCCAAGCAGAAGCAAAACAACGGCACCGACCGCAGACCATTTGACAACGTCGTATTTGTCCGCCTTTGTTTCTAATGTTTCGGCCATATTCTCAAATGCGTCTGCGCGTTTTGTTGTCTCACGCAGCGCAACGGCTGCGCGTTTTAGAATTTCTTTTTTCTCTGGTTCTGTTTCCTGTTCTGCTAATGTTTCGAGCCGTTCAGCGTGTATAGGGTCAGAGCGTGTTACAACAGTTTTACAATACGCGGCAAAAAATAGAATGCCGGCGATAATTGAAAATTTCAGCCAGCGTGGCGCAGCGTGCCAGAGCATGACAAGACCGAATAAAAAATTCATTTGTTACCTATCTTTTCAGAAATCCGCATACCTAATACATTAGCTAACACGGCAGCAACCTTTTCAAAGATACGCCAAAAGAAAGTCAGAAACCCAGCAAACTGAATCAGCGTGAACGAAAAACCGGCCTGTTTTTGTTGCTCACCAAACGACCCGCCAAGAACCATTAGGATTATACCAGTTAGGTGGAACACGGTAAACCCTTTCATGAAGTATGTCAAGAACCATTCATTTAGTTTTTTCACTCGAACCACCTCATACTTTTTACCGTGCGACCTGATTCGACGCCGCTTTCGTTATACAATTTGAAATTGCGTGTATTAAAGGCCACATCGTTTTTACTGTGCGGGTCAATGACAAAAAACGTTAGGTCGCTATTAGGCGCGAGCGTGTAACCGTTACAAAGTTCTGTGTGCGTTTCTGTGCTAATTAAAAACGGACAACCTAAATCAAGCAGCCGGCGCGCTTTTTCTGCGTCAAAGTTCGTCTTGTGGTTCTTTTCGTTTAGACCAGCGAGCTTTACAATTTTGTCATAATCAAAAATATATGCATCTTTTCTGCGTACTAAACCGGATTTTGTACAAGCGTCGTAGAATTCCTGCAAGCCAGGCAATTTGACAAAAACGGAAAGATACATGTAAATTGAGGTAAACACGCAGGCAGATGCGCCGCCAGGGCTAATGTTTTTTTGCAACTGTCTTTCTACATCAATCCTAATGTGTGACACGCCGCCGCTAAAAATCTTTTGAATCTTTGTTAATAAATTTTTCATTTTCTACCTGCCTTTTTTTGCTCTAATTCTCTAAGCCTCAAATCATGTTCTTTGTCAATCTCGGTGAGTTTATCAACTGCTTTCTCAAGATATCTAACGGTCTGTGACAGTTTGCCAGCCATAAAAATGACCGCGCCGATTGTAATAAAGTCTTTTATTAGTCCTAAGTTTTCCATGTTATTCCCCCCAAACAAAAACGCTGACATCCGCCGACTGTGTAGCGCCGAGCGTACCCTCAAGACCGACAATTTCTGCCGCATAATCTGTTAACACACAGCCGCCAAGCCCTCTCAGGTTTGTCCCTACAGAATTATTATAGTTTTTTGACGCTCGCCCGTTGATTATCGAATTAGAAATTGCCTTTGTGTAATTCACTACCCATCTACCTGTCGCTGCTGTCTGTGTCACACTATGCACACTGTAAGACACGCGCACCAATCGACGTAGCAAAGTCACATTGCCGGACGTTGAACCGCTACCACCCTCAGTGTAAGTGAATGTATTTTGAGTCACACCTGTGATTGTATAAAGCCCGTCAGTAGCCGAACCGCTTGTAATGTCGGCATAGATTACATGCCCGACGATGTAGCCGTGGCCATTATATGTCACCGTTACTGTTGTACCTGTGCGGGAATAAGTACCGGAAACGTTAGCCGCTGTTGTACCGTCGAAATTGACCCATGCTTTAGCCACGCCGGGATGGTTTGCAAGCAGGTTTGAAACATTAGCTTTTCTGTTCGCTGAATTTGCATCTGAATAAAACGGGAAGTAGTCTGCATCAATATCTATGTCCGTGTCTTCTGTTAATCCATTTATATTTAGACCGGCAGGGTTTTGTGCGTTTGCCGCTATCCACCGAGAGTTACCGCCGTTTCCAGTGTCGAGCACCGTCTCACCGTCTACACTGTAGCCTGAAGCACTATTAGCATAATAGTAATGATATCCGCTTTCTTCACAGAATACAATTGTACGCGATAATGCATTAGGTTTTAATGCTTCGAGCTGTGCAAGCGTAAAATAGTACGGTGTCATGTTAGCCCCGGTGTCGGGTTGTTGTTTAGCTGTAAAGTAATTTCGGTATATTGATTCTGTATTTTGTCATACTTGAAACTCGTCACGATTACAGGTTCGTTCACATATTTATTATGGGTCAATCTGTACTGTGACCCAATAGAAGCGTTAATCGGCTTTATTGTGCCAGAGAAATTCTTTTTGAGCTTCATTTGCACTTGAACCCGCGCATGGCTGTAATAGTCTACAACCTGCCGCCCGTAATACTCGGCGGACGCGGCGTCATAGTAAAGGAATTTATAGTCTTTAACACCATTGGCCGCTCCGATTGGCTGGAAGAATTTTACGCCGCCATAACTTGTGATTAGGTCGCTTGAGACATCATATGTCGCTTTGCCGATTTCTGTTTCAGATTTCAGATAAAGCAAATCATAGCCAATAAATATTTTTTGCTCGTCAAAGCTGTATTCGTAAGCCGGTAATATTTCTGATGCTGTGATACTGTTTAGGCCTAATTCTCCGTCGTATGCCAAGCCTCTGCGCAGTTGTACCGTGCCGAAAGGTGGGACAATCACAATTAAATTGCACATCTCTGATATTTTCGCGATATAGTTTTTCACGCTTATTTCGTCTGTAGTATCAACGTTTATCCAAATCAAATATGCGGCGTCTTCTGCTGCGATAATATCAAAAGAGGCGTCAAGTCGTGACGAGTCGAGGCCCGCTGATAATAATGCCTGCTTAATTGCGTTTGCGCCTGTGGTGACTTTTGGCACAGAAACCTGCACTGAGGTTTCGTCTGCAAGTTCAAGTTCTAATGGCCTATCAATTGTAATGGTGGTAGTTGGTGACCCGCTGGCACTCGTCACGATATATGACGGGCTCACGGAATTGTCGAAAGTGATTTTTGCAAGGGCTGGAATATCAGTTGCTCCGGTCTTGACAATTATCATGTTTGCACCTAATGTATGCGCTGTGTCAACCTCAAAGCCACCGTGCGTTGTTCTGTCGAGTGCTAATGCATCGGCCTCTAAAACCTGCGCCATAGGTTCTTCTGCGTCTATAAAAAGTCTACCGCGCACGCCGTCATTTACCGACCTAATGTTTTTTATTATGCCTGAAAATAATATGTTATTGAGTGCGTCTGTCTCAACAATCTTGCGCCCGCGCCAATTCGCATACGTCAAGATACCAGATTGATCAAAAGGTGTGTACCTGCCTTCACTATCGTTGATTGCAAATGTTTTGCGCTGTCCTAAATAATATAAATCTCCAATGGTCGCCTGTACCGTACTTCCGTCTGAATTGACGCCTGGCAGTTCTAATGTATCGTCAATTATGACTGCCATTTTCTAATAAACCTCAATGCAACATTGATAAAATATGCGCTCGGTGATTGTGCCACTGACAATTGTAGCTCCCGTGATTTCGGGCTGTAACTGTATTCGCCGTAGCCTGCGGGATAGCTTGTCGTGATGACATCGTTATCTAATACATTAGACTCAAGAGGCTTGTTCAAAACTAATGTTGTTGCTGCCGTGTAATTTGGCGAAGCATACAAAATATAATACTCCACACCACCTATTGTCAACGTTGCTCCTGGGTGAATCGCCGTGGCGTCGACCGCCAGAGTAAACGCGCCACTTGACTGATTGCCATTTACGGTCACTGAGCCTGTCACAATCTGAGTTGACGGGTACAGGTTCAGCCTTACATGGTAATCGTTTAGCTCGTCGAGCTCGTCAACAAATGCCGTGTCTTCAGGTGACAGAGACTCGTAGTTAATCAGCACAACCTCGACAGCCCGTTGAGGATTGCCGAACACGTCAACCTCTCCGTCGTCGCCCACTTGCTCGCTCGACTCAATGCCCTTGCCGATTTTAAGTGAACCGCTCGGCAGATATTTTGATTTTTTGTAAGTGTATCCGACATCTTCATCGTTAACAATAAAGCAGCCTAAGTCGTTTTTCACGCCGTCTGAATTTGTGCTGTATTTTGCTACAGCAATTACAGGTGATTCTGTGCCGGAACCATTAGGTATCCACGGCCTGTTCGGCCTTCCGTCGTCATCAAGTATCGGGTTAGAATTACCCACAGAAGACCCCAAAACGGCGTTGTTAGATGTGCCGCGAACGTTTCCAGACAATACACTTATAAGATAATTTGCCCTTACTCCATTTTCGATTATGCAATCTCTGATTAATTCGTATCCTGTTTGAGAAGAATTAAATATATAGAGTTCATTGTCACAAGTTATCGAATCGAGCGTTACGGCGTTCTGAGACGCTGGTGTGCATATAACGCCAATATAATCATCAGAAATAGTTCTAAAATGTGTTTGAGAGTCTCCATCAACGACCATTTCGTAAAGATTTTTGCATTTATTTGTTGATACGCTATTTGTTGATCCTAATGCATTAGTGCTACAATTGTAGAGTGTCGGTGAACTTGTATATGTACACGCATTTATAGTAAATCCTGCAACATTTTTCGATATGTCTGTGTCATATGATGCTGACGCAATAATATGACCTCCAGAACATACTATTATTGATTTACCCAATTTTGTTACGTAAATTCCGTCTACAGGAGACTTGCCAGATAGTCCGGCAGTGGTAACATCCGATACTGTATCAAGGTCGTAAGAATACCACAACCCGTTTGTTGAAGATTTTAGTCCAATAATCGCGCCTGTTTCCGTTACATTCAGTATATATCCCTGATTATTTGAAATATTATCGGTCGATATTGACCATGTAGACCCATCCGATGAGGAATACAGTTTTAATGATGAGTTTGTTGTGCTAAATATATATTTAGCATGATATTCTGACCATACCAGATTATTCCCGAAAACGCCGGAAGCCAGTTCTTCTTCAAGATTCCATTCCGTGCCATTTGTAGAATTGAATATTTTTGTTATAGTAGAACCGCCAGAGTCAGTATAATAGCCTAATAATACAAATTTCCCTACGCTTTCCGAATATGCAACACCTTCTGCGTCTCCATTTATTCCAGCAATATTTATGCTGTCCCATGTATCGCCGTTGTCTGATATTCTATAACATTTCGACCCAGAAGAACTACCTACTGCTGCAATAACTATTCCCGAATTTGATTCCGCTATCTGCTTTATGCCGCCGCTTATTGTTATTAGCGAAGACCATGTTATCCCATCAGAAGAGCTCCATACCGACCCGACAGAATTGCAGGCTATGAATTTATTAAAATATCGAACAAAACCGACAAACACTATTGTCCCAGTCAGTGCTGCTGATTGAACGAATGTATCTCCATCATAAGAATATGCTATTTTCCCTGAACTACCAGCAGCAACAATAATATTTCCGTTTGTACCAATAGAACTTATATCTGTCGTACTAAAACTTGGCGTACCTATTGCGCCAAATGTATCAACAGGAACCGTTAGGTCACCCTGAATGCTGGCAACAATCCCGGCTTTAGCCTCAGTCGGTTTCGTGATATCTACGTCCAACACCACGCCATCGTTTATGACTCTGATTTTCTTTGTAGTGCTGGCCGCTGTTGCCGCGCTCGCATAAGTTAGTTTCGCCAATAGTTCAGTACTCCCGTCGTTTGAGTCATTGCCTGATACAGTATCCAGGTAAACGATATTATTGTCAGTATATCCCGGGATATAAAAATCTTCAATTAATAATGCGTATGGTTTCGCGGCGCTGGTTTCGCTGTTCGCCTTCGCTCTTGTTTGGTAAGGGTTTGCAACCGTGCCGGCTCCTGTCGTGTCGTTACCTGTGGGAGAAAACCAAACTATCCGCGTTTTGTCCGCTTCTTGCAATGCGCCAATATAATTTTCGTAAACGCTCTGACCGTCTCTTTGTCTGTCGTAATCAATTTTAATCATCTGCTTAACCTCGTAAATTGCGCGTCAAGGGCCGCGAATTGCTCAACTGTGATTCCTGTATTTGTTGCCGAATTGTTATCATTAGCCTTCAGAAGCTCATTCATTAGAAACCTAATGTCTCGTAAAATATCATTTGTGATTTCGCCCGTTCTTGCAATGCGCTCATAGATTGAGTCTGTCTGTCTTGTAATTGCAATAGCAGAGCCGATTGATTGAGGTAGTGTGTTATTCGTCCTAATGGTTCCTTCTGCTGCCGTCAATGTCCCGCCGAACACATCGACAAAAGACCGCTGCCTGTCTTCTCTGAGTGCAATCTTTGTTGTGTTCTGTGCTGTCTGCTTGCTGCTTGCTGCGATTTCAAGTTGTGTTTGGTTTTGTTGCTCAATAAGAGAAAGAAGATTTTCGGCTCTTGTAGTATCTATTTGAATTTCATTCAATAGTCCACTAAAATCACCTGAAACACCTCCGAACATACCAGACACTGAGGCTGACATTTGTGCTGCAACTTGATTCGTTGCTGATGTTCCTAAACCTGTCGCTCTATTCGCCCTCCATCCCTCTATATCGTTTAGTGCTATTTGTCGAAGTCTGCCAAGTGCCGCATTTTTTAATTCTTGCGGCACATTAAAAGAATTTATTGCCGCTTCTCCCTCAGATAAATATGCCAGATTTAAATATCCATCACCAGTATTTATGCCACCTAATCCATTTACATAGTTATTTAGCCCCTGAATAGATGCAGCTTGCGTCTCTCTTTCTTTCAGAAAGCTTGTCAGACTTGCAGCCGTTCCTTGAACATTAGAAAATAACTTTCCACCTGATATTGTTCCTGATTCTGTTGATAATGTAGAGGATATTAGACCGAGCCTCTCTGACAATCTAACATTTTCCGAATCTGCTTTATCTACTCCCGAAAGTTCTCTTATTTGTGCCCTTATATCTGTAAGACGTAGCTCTTTTTGTAAATTCTTAAACGGTGTTTCTGCCGCTGCTTTTGCAATCTCTAATTGACTTTTCAAATATGATGATTGTAATTCTGCAATTCTAATCTGTTCATTTCTCTGGGCTTCTGCCGCTTCTGCTTCCTGCTTTCTTTGTTCTTCTGATTTGCCAAATAAAGAGACTAATGTTGTTCCAACGGCAACCGCTCCTGTTATTACTGCGCCAATTGCAGGGGAAAATCCACTTGCTGCTTGACCTATACCGCCTAATGCTTGCCCTGCATTTTGTGCATTTCTAATACCCAATGCTCCGGATGATATTTTGCTGGCTGCGTCTACGTTCCGGGCGATTGCGGCTAATTCTGCCTCGGCATTTTTCTTGTTATATTGTTCTTTAAGCTTTGCTTTTTTCTTCTCGTAGTCTTCTTCTTTTATTCCCTTCGCAATGTTTAACCTTTCAAGCTCTGCAAGTTGATCTTTGAATTGTTGTTCGTTCGCTAATTTGTCGGCCTCTAATGTATCTTCAATATAAGTTGCAATTGATGTGCGTAATTCGCGAACTATCGTCTGTTGCCGTTGCTGAAAATCGGCCTTTGCTAATTCTCGTTGCTCGTCTGATAACTTTTTATTCTGAGCTAAAAATTTTGCGTACTCTTGACCGAGCTTAACCAATTCGTCACGGGCCTCACGAAATCCGAATGGGTCGGCTTTTGTAGTCTTGCCACCTGCTTTTTTTATCTGTTTTTCTGATTTCTCAATCTCTGCGACTAAGTCAGCAAGAACATTTTCTTGCAGTGCCTTTTCTTGCCCAAGCCGCGCAACTTCGTTTATGCGCTGCCCTTTGACGGCTTGCCCTGTCGCCCCGCCCGGTAAAATTACATCTAATGTATTGAAGAACGTATTTTCTTGTGTGGATTGTGCTGCCCTAACCAGTTTGTCATTTGTTTCTTTTATCCGCGCCTCTAAGTCTTTAATCGACAACTTTTTGAGCATGTCGATTTTCTGAATAAGGTTAGCTTGAGTTTCAAGAGACGCATTCTCTTGTCCTAACTGTTTTAGGTATTTGTCATATTCGCGGGATAATTGCGCGTTGATTGCCGCAAGCCTTGTCTTCTCATCTGCTGTGAGACCGGCGGCTTTTGCTACGCCTTCGAGCTTTATTTTCTCATCGATCAGCTTTTCGCCCGAGCTTTTAGAAAATGAGTCAAAAAATTCACGTATTGCAATTGACGCTTGTTTCAATTCGGAAACAAGCATAGCGATCAGATTCACGAATTTGGCGAATATCGGCTCTACTGTGCGCCCGATTTCGGTTGAGAATGACCTGTATTCTGCGTTGAGTCTTTTTAATGCGCCTTCGCTTGTGTTCAGATAGCGGGCGGCGTCGCCCTGAAATAGCGTCGAAAATTTCAGCGTCTCATTATACAGAAACTGCTGTGCCTTTGCTTCGCCTACCGTAGTTTTTAATTTTTGATATTCAGTGTTTATTCTTCGTATTTGCGGGTTTATGTTCTCAATCAGGTCGGCTGAATTTGTTAACACGCCTTTGAAAAAGTCTTCAATCGACTGTCCCGCGTCGCCAATGATATTCCCTTGCGCCGAAATATCCTTTAACGCTGTAATAAATCGCCCGGCTTCTTTTGTAGAAAATCCTGCTGACAATGCCAATTGCATTGACCGTGCGCTTTGCTCTAATGTTAGAAATCCGTCTGATGCTAAATCCTGAACCTGCGACTTTGTGCCGCGTACCGACTGTCCAAACGCTTTGGCCGCCGATTCTGCCTTGAGCATTGACTGCTCGAATTTTTGCGCGTTCTTTATTGCTGTTGAGAAGAAATCGCCAATCTTACTGACTGCAAAAACTCCGGCAATCTGTGGCGCAATAGACTTCAGGCCGCCGAAAAGCTTATCACCTAATGATTTGCCTTTCTCTTCGGCTTTTTTGTCGATGGCATCTAACTTCTTTTGTAAGTCAGATATATCGGCGGTAAGCTTTAATACTAATTCGTCAACGATCATACGTTATGTATCACTACCCACCTAATGTACCAAAGTAGACCGACAGAGTAGCCGGCCTCTTTTTTATACTTATAGTAATTCGAGAAAACCCAATATGGCGCACTCAATATAGAATACAACGAGCGTAAAAAAATAAGCGCATACAATGCTAATGTATAGGTGCAGATTTTGGCAATTTTGAACGCGGTAGTTTCGCGGATAGAAAATTTGTTATTGCCTGGTAATGCGTCTTTTGTGGCTGTTGCTCTATTTTCTTTGCTTCTGTTCCCGATGACAGTTCTCGCAAGCCGTCCTGAATTTCCTTCATGGTTTGCTCTGGCAAATGATGCGCTTTGACGAGCATGAGCATGTCTTCTAATCGCTTCTTTGCGACGTGCTTCACTACGCTTTCTACTTCGTCTTGACAGATATTTTCTAAGTTTTGCCACGGTGTTCCCCCTAAGTAACTCGAAAGCCATCCGCCCAAATCAATAAGATGCTGATAAGGGTCTTTATCATTAGGTATCTCAACTTCTTTACCTTGTGCCGCTGCTGTGACTATTTTATTCAGAAACAGTCTGTCATACAGATTTATAAAGAACTTTCTGGTAGTAAATAACCTAATGATTCTGTTCTTATAGTATCGCCCACGCCCCGATGCTTTTTGCCACTCAGAGCGCAGGCGCGTGTACGTTGCAACGTCGGCAAGCGTGATTCTGTCTTTAAGATATATCCCGCCGCCGACATAATGCATTATGCCACCGTAATGTCTACAGTTGCAGAACCTGATGCATAGGCAGCCTCATATTCTGCTGTACCAACCGCAACACCTGTCACAAGTCCCTTTGTTCCCGCCGACTCAGAGTCACCGACCGTAAATACTGCGTCGTTATCTGTTGTGTGTGTCGCACGGTTGCGAATTGGCAGAATAGTTAGGTCTGACAATTTGCGCAATGTAGCGTTGTTGTGAATCGTTTCTTGGCCAGAGTTTGCAATATCGCGAATAACAGTAGCCGCAAGATTTGCGCCGCCGTTTGAATAAGTTGCAGCAGTGATTTGCAATATCTCATCACCTGTAGCCGATTTTACGTAGTCGCCAACTGCAAACAGGTTAACAGGGCTTATGCCGTCGATATTGATTGATGTGGCCGACGGAGCTCTATTCGATGCCTCATTTAACAACCCGCCATAGTTCGAAGTGCTAATGTAAGCCGCATAAGGCTGCATTGTGTGCTCACCGTCAACCGTGATTGTGACTGCGCTAATGTGTTTGTATGGTGATTGTGCCGTACTTGACATCTGAACAAATACAGAGTGAGGCGCACCAGCCACAGCAGACATGTCACCAAAGCAACCGTAGGTCTTATCAATAGAAACGTCTTTGTTGGGAAAAATTTTCATTGGCACTTGCACTGTCTGTGCGTTGTCTCTATTACCTGTTATCGTTACCTGAGAAAGATCAGGCGCAGCTTTCCAAAAGAAAATATCGCCGCTATAATCGCCCACCGCTGCATCTTTGGGACGCAGAATGAACGTCTTTTGCAGGTCTTCCATGTCGATGGTGCGTGAGCCCATCCAATAGCCCTTGCGGGTTGAGTCGGTCGCGTCGACCTCTGTATAAAGCTGACCTGCTGCGATTCGACCCCACAACTCGTCATAGTCTGCCTGCATCATGGTAATACGAACGCTTGGCGCCCAACCGATCAGCCATGATTTCAGGATGCCTACGAATTGCGCCGCGTTTGTCACGTCAACGTAGGTTGCTGTTGGGCCTACCTGCGTTTCTGCCGTTACGAGGTAACCAACCTCAGAGTTGTCGAAATACGCGTTGTATTCGACCAGTTTGATTTGGGATGTGTCTTTTGCCATTTTAGTTTCTCCTATAATTATTTATTGCTCAACCGTTATTATTATAGCTTGTGCGCAGCCTTTGTATTTTGAATCGTCAAAATATGCAGGGTCAAATTGACCGCCGAACATGGCGATGTCATGAAACCACAAAGAACCAACAGCCCACCGACGAGAGGCAGGCTTGCCGAAATTGCCTTGTTCTGTTTCGTAACCTAATGTTTTTAATGAATCGTATAATGTGTCGTATGAGAGCTTGTCTGATAATGAGTACACAGCAAGTTGCATGCCTACCTTCTCAATATCACTTCCAGTACTTTTCGATATTGTTGACTCGGTCATTATCGCCGCGCCATAAATTACAATACAAAAATCATTGTCGCGTATTTCTTGCGCTATGATACTTTCCGGTAGTGGGTAGTTATACGATAGATACACGCGCACCCCATGCGCTCTAATCTGTGTCTGTAACGCGTCGAGTAACGTCACCTGCGCCACCTGTTAGCCGCGACGATTATCACTTCTTTTACTAATGAAGGTGTGTTCAGAAACTTTTTGAACCACTCAGGGCGTGACTTTTGCAGAAGGTTATTTTTTACCGCAATTCTATACGCACGGCCATAAAGGTATTTATCACCCCGTCCGCGCTGCTTTCTGCCGCCCGCTCCTAATGGTACGCCCTGTGTTAGACTTGCATATCCATCACCAGTTTCACGGTGACGCAATGGCTTTGAATTCGGGTCTTCGGTAGCGCCATATTGATATTTTGCATATTGATGTGAGTCAGTGCCTTTTGGAGATTGTATTATATGCACCGTTCCGGGCGATACTAATTCAACCTTTCTGTCTTTGCGCAGTCCCCCCAAGTGAATTGGTATAAAAGGGTCCATTAGGCTTTTTGCTGTATGCGCCGCAACAATTACGGCCTGATTAGCTTTTTCTTGTGTCAGTTGTAGAATACGCTTCTGATTCACTCTTCCACCGCCTCTTGAACATAATACAGATTAAAGCCAACCATTGATTTGTCGGCGTCAATTATTCTATAGATATTATCACCATAGCGAATCATCTGCCCACGATTCAAAATCTTTTCTGTGGTAAATGAAGCATTAGCAACAGTAGTATTTGCCGTAAATCTGCCGCGCACAGACTCTTTATCGAGCCATGCAATCGGGCTGAACGATTCGGTATTAGTGTATGTGTATTCGCCGGGGGTTGCACTTTCCGCAACGTCTACAAGGTAAATTATCATGCTGCCTCAACTCCTAACTTTTTTGCGATTGCTTTTTCGTTTATCTTTTTAGGTATTTTTTGCAATACATTATTTTCAACCTCTTTCTGCGCTGTCTTTTCAGACATTAGGTCGATAGGGTAAGGCAGTGTTATATGACGGCAATTAGGTTTGAACATGTGCGTCTTATCGTTTTTGATTTCATCGAGTGTGCGCCATGTTGTCGCGATTTTGTATTGTGGGTTTTCTCTCAGAAAAACAGCCTTTGCCGCGTCGTTAATAAAGCAGATTTCGCCCTCGTGATAAATGCACGAATCACGGCTGCCATGTGAGCTAATTTTTACAGTGTGGATACCATTCGCAGCGCTTTCCATTTCTGTGGTAATGCGGTGTGCTTCTTGTGAAATTGTGACCGTTTTCATGTCTAAATAGGAGCGCATCGGATATTGAAAACGTGTGCCGTCTGATTTGCGGTAAAACATCGTGTCTGTTAGGCCATACCGCTTTTGAAGGCTTGCCCATGTGTCTTTAAGCATCTTTTCGCTGATGTATTTTCCTTGTTTATACAGTAGCATTTTGCCCGCTTCTCTTTCTGCTACTGCTTGCGGAACAGAGTTTGCGTCTGCCATTGCCATGAGTAGCGCTGACTTTTGTTGAACTGCTGAGTAAGTATTTTTGATCATCTGCTCAATGTCGGCCTTGTATGATTCGATAAACGCTTTTGTTATTTTCTCTGTCTGAGTTCTTTTTAGTTTCAGATTATATTTTCTCAGACTCTCAAAAAAGTCATCTTGCGCCGCTGATATTACGTTATGTACTGCGCCAAATGAGCGACCATCTCCGTCTAAAAATTGCATGACTGCGCCCATTAGCTGCTTTTCAATTTCTTTCGAGTATTTGCGCACTTCAGACAGATTAAGTGAAAGCACTATTTGAGCGTCGTCCAGCTTGCTGGCACGATTCAAAATATCGTTAAACTTTTTCATTAGGTTTTTTTGTAACTTACGAATAGAATAATCTGATTCACGCGCGCTGATAGCCAACTGTATACCCCCACTGAATTAAAATTCTGTCGATTAGTTGTTTTAGTGAATTAGGCAATGACAGGTCCGCGCCTGACGATACAGACAACACAGAGTCGTCATATGACCCGCCAGAAATTGCCCTGATTTTTTCCGCCACCTGAGACGCTGAATAAATGCGGTTAACGTACAGCGCGGCCAATATACCGACTGGCTGTAGTTGATCCGCAAGAAATAATGTATCATCTGCCCAGTATTGGCTGTGGTAACTTGTTATCAATTGCGTTGCAATATGGCAGGCCTGCACCCTGTCGTGTGCGGTTACGATATGAAAATGCGGTGAGCTCCCATGGCCATTTATATCTTGCGTGGCTCTGATTATTGTAATAGTGCCAGCCGTCTTGGCATCGTTTGAATATGTGAAATCTTGTAAATATACACGCTCGTTTAGTGCGGCTTTGTGAAGTGTTAAGAATTGTCCAATCTCTAATGCATTAGCTGTTGAAAGGTTTGAGAACGTCAGCTCTGTATCTGTGGTGTTAAAATCTTCTAAGTCTGCGTCAATTGATGTGTCATGCTCTGTTGCGTCAATCCATTGGCTTTGGCCGTATCCCTTGCCATACGTGTCCACGAGGTATTTATTTACCTCGTTTTCGTTCGCATAGACAAGGGACAGGTCAAGTGCCATTGTTATTTCAGCGCGCTGATGTTAGCAAGTGAAATCACGACTTGAGGCGAAGTGCCTGTTGCGTATGTTTTCAACCTTACATATTCTGCGTCTGGCACAAATCCTATATTATACACGTCAGAGCCTGTCGCCTGTGCGGCGGTAAGTCTGCGAGTGTGCTTGTTAAGAATTGTGCTGAAGCCTGTTGCGGCCGCTTCTTCAATATCGAATGTGTACACCTCGTCACCATCGCCGGTGTTAAAAGATGTAATTTCGATTTTAGTCATGTATGGCTGGCCGGGCAAGACCTCGACATAAACCGCAGCACTTGCGACCTCTCCAGCTGAGCCACCTGTTGATGTGACGGTCTGAGAAGCGGCAAGTCTTAGGTTGCTGTCAATTGCAATGTTTCTGTATGCGTTCATTTTGTACTCCTAATGTTTAGACCAATATTCCGCGAAGTTGTGCAAGTGATTTGACGTCGCCTGCATCTTGCTCAAGATACCAGTCAAACTGTTCAACGTGGCCGTCTGCGCTATCGTAGCTCGTGATCTCTGGACCCGGTGCGCGGTTAATTAGCTGCATAAAGTTCGGGCCATATTTTACGGCGTAAATTGATCCGGTAATATTACTATTCCCTTTGGTCTCGTTCATCCGCAAAATGTTTGTGCCTTGTGAATTTTGGCCCGGTGATAAAAATGGTATTCCGTCCCACGTTGCCATCCTAATGGTTGCAAGGCCCATTCCGGTTGGAACGTCCATCCATTTGAATCTTGATGCAATTACTGAATTGTTGCCAGAAGTTGATATAGCGTCTATTTTAGACAGAATCTCAATCGGCGCCACCATAAAGTCAGGCTTACCGCAAAGGTTTATCACGGTATTCATGTTAGAAACAATATACGCAGGCGTCGCAATCGCTACACCGTTTGTATTGCCTGAACCCTCGGCATAATCAGTTATTTGGCCTGAAAACTCAGCTTTACTGAGCCATGTTTTTATTCCTGTCATTTCTGCGCTGCCGTCTCCGTTTATCATAAAATCCCATAGGTCTTCAGACAGAGACATTGCGCCGGCTTCTGCTTGTGTGCGCAGGTAACTTGCCCCGATTGCTGAAGGGTTGTTGACGAATGCAAAATCCATCGTCATCTTAAAGCCGTGCGGTTTAAGCTGAATTTCTTGTGGTACAAACACCGCTTTTTGGTTGCCGCTATATGCAGCCCCATATTGGCGCGTGCTTGTAGAGGGGCGAGAGGTATTTCTCAGTCTCTTATGCGTCAACCCCGCATTACTATTTGTAATTGGTAGACGGTTAAAGAAAGGCTGTGTCAAAATTACTTTTTGAATGATGCCTGCGGCCAAAGAGTCTGGCGTTTGCGCTACGACATCGGCTAATGTATGAGCCATATTATTCTCCTAATGTTTATTTGCTTCTTGCTTGTTTCAGTCGTTGACGGGCGACCACCCAAAATGCGCCGCAGAACGCGGCAAGTGACTGCACCATATCTGGTGCAGTCACTTTGTCAATATAATATTATTATGTTTCCATGTCGTTAAAAACAAGGAATTCATCTTCATTTAATATCTCGAAATTTTTAATTTCCCATTTTGAATCCGTTGCAAATACAGCGCGCAACCATTCAGCGATTACATTTCTGTTATTGCCTTCAGATTGCAGATTTTTCTTTCTGTCAAAAATGACAGAACTTCTAATTTCACACTCGTTGTTTAATAATACAGCCACCATGAAAGAATCATTGCCAACAATAGCCACGATTTTACTATCGGGCATTATTTTACGAACCCATTTTTCAATAAGTTCATAAAATTCTTTGGCTTGGTCTCGGTACATATCAGATAATTCCTCGGGGTGATCCGATTCTCTTAAATATAACTCTCTCATGTTATTTACCTGTTAATCCAGCCATTCTTTGTGCTACTGCCTGATCTAACAGGTCGCCAGCGCCTAATGCATTAGTGACCTGCGAGCCGATTTGTGGCTGCGGTATCCCAGGAACAGATGTCTTGAACATCTCAGGAAATTTCTGTTTAAGCGACGCCGCTACTTCATCAGGTGTGGCATGAAATCCGGGCTTACCTGAGTCTTCGTAACGAGCCAAGACTTTGTCAGAGTCTATAACAAGCTCGTATTGACTGCCGAATATGCCCGAAAATGTCGCGGCGTAGTTCTCTTTCATTCCTGCCGCTATGGCCTTTGATTTGACCTCGTTGATAAAGCCTGTTTTTGTCAGCCCTAACTGTTTTTCGGTGAACGCCTTTTCAAGCTCTTTGCTCCTCTCGGCTAATGCTATTTCAAGGCGCTTCTGAACTTCTGCGTCGATGTCTTCAGCCTTTGGGCGCTTCTTTTCCTGCGCTGATAGCTCTTCAATCTTTGATTCGTATCCGGATTTTATGCTGCCGATTTCGCCAAACGCCTCAGAAATCTTTTCATACGAGCGACCGAAAATCTCATTGATTTTTTTCAAATGCTTGCTCTCAATCTCAATTCGGTTGTCGCGCTCAATCTTGTTGAACACTTCTTCTGGAATTTCTACGCCGTATCGCGTCACCTTTTTACCTGAAAACTCAGGGATTTTGTTTTCTTCTGACAATTTATTCTCCTTGATTTTCTAAATTTTCTTCTGACTCTTCTTCTGGCTCTGTGCCAGTATCAGAATAAAGCCTGTCTAATTCTTCGCGTACTTTTTCGCTTTCTTCTTCGCTCATGTCAAGCGAACCTAATGCTACTAATTTTTTTGCATAATGCTTTTCAGCCGTTGGGCCGACGCCGAATGCTTTTGCAGACATCGCAAGCTGCATAATTTCTGTTACTGTCTTTATGTCAAACTTGTGCTCTATCGAATAAGTAAAATCTGGCGATGTGTACCCCATCCATGCAAGCACGTCAAAAAGTATTTGCTTTGACTGCTCTTTGATCGCATCTGAAAGGATTGTAAGAACTGGTTTTAAGTCCACAAAATCCCATTCTTTAGAATAACCGCTAATATTCGCGGTGCGGGCGGTGTCTCGTATTTTGCTGATTGCCTCTTGTCGTGCATTCAATTTGTCCCAATACTTTATGAATGCATCTATGACAGGTGTACCCGGCTGTTTGAATTCAACCTCGGCGTCGCCTGATTCACGCTCAATTATTGTACCAATGCCCATGCCTCGGTTTTTTAGCTGCTCACCTAACCCACGCGGGCCCACCAAAACATTGATTAACTGATGACGGATAATCTGACGCATTTCAGAGTCCAAATTCATCTCGTTAACTTGCGTTCTGGCAAGCTCATTTATTAAACTCTGGCCCTTTGCGCCCATCCACGCTTCACGGATAGGAATATATCCTAATACATTAGGCGCATCTTGCACTTTCGCCCATTCGTTTGCGTCATTCTTCGCATATACACTATAAGACTGACGAGTCCACACAATGCGCAATTCGCGCTGTGACCTTTGGTATTCTGCGTTTATTACGCGTTCATATTTGCGATATTTGATATATGCTAATCCGGGCAAGTTGTCGTAGTGCCAGTCAAGCACGTCTTCACGCGGGATTATTTCGGTGCGCGGCAGAAACGACATGCCGTTTTCGTCTGCGGGCTTATATGTGACAGCGAAGCAGCGACCCATCGCGCATGTTTCAAAGGCTCTCTCATATTCTGCCGTGCTCCATGCCGTGCCCTCACAGTCAGTGTCGGCTATGTATTCTTTTATGCCGTCGTATTCTATTTCTACTTTGTGAGGCGCGCCGATTACGTGGCCGGCGATTACCTGACACACGATTTTTGATACGCCGAAATCCTGCGCTAATCGTGAGCGGTCGATATAATTCGGCACTGCCTCAAGAGGGAATTTAAAAAGGTAATTATTGCGACCGTCTTTTTTGTACGGATTAATCAAGCCGGTCATTTCTTCGCCATAGACTTGACGCAATCCTATTTCACGCGCAAACTGTGTTGGAGATGCTGACGAGATATTAGACGTTAGGTTGGCTGAGCTTGCTTGACGCCACAAATCAAAGCTGTCGTAGTTTTTGACGTATTCCGGGTGGAATTGCTTCTCAATCCATTCATTAATGGTCACAGCCACGGCCTAATGCATTAGAAATATCATGTCAACAATAAAAACCCGGGCTTTTAACCCGGTAAAAAGAGGTTCAACTTTGGAGTGAAAAATCAATGAAGATTAGTCACAAACCTAATTTATTATGCTATTTATCATGTCAATCACCATAACTCTTTTACTTGCACCCTGTTTGTCAATAGTTCAACAAGCCCAGCCAATGAATCCGGCGCGTCATCATGCACTTTGTCAATGTCTGAGTAGGATATAAGCTGTCTAAGGTACGCCTCAGAAATTGAGCTATGAAAGATGATCTTATGCCAGTTGTCTTTTGCATATGTCTGAATTCTGACATGCTTATTTTTGTGGTTGTTGACGAGCCGCACATTTATATCTGTGGGCAGGTTCTTTGCCGCCACTATCTGCGCACCGTTTTTCTCAAATCCCAACAACGACACGCCAAGCGACCGGCACAGATTTGCAATTGTCTCTCGGCTTGCGTCCCACTGTTTGCGCCATACATCACCGCGTATCACGTATACTTTACCGCCTGACTCATATCCTATGGTCAATGCCGAATAATCCCCGCTGTCTTCTGTGAACGCTGGGTCATAATACCCAACAATCTTGGCCTGCCTGTCGATCTCGAAATCCAATACATTAGGCGGTGCAAATACATTGCCCTTACGCTGAACAGAGTTCCAGTTACCTTCAAGCAGTGCCGCCCGCTCGTGACTTTCAAGGTTTTTCAGGTTGCTCAGGTATTCAGGGTTTTTGGATAGTAGCTCTTGGTTGTCGTAGATTGACGAGAAAATAAATGTAAAGCTTTTCGGGTCTTCTTCTGTCGTGAACTGTTCTCGCTTATCCGCCCATATTATCTCACCTGCCCGTCGTATAAAGTACCGAATCACGCCGCTCTTTTCATTGTCAGGTGACCCGTCAGGTTTCAGCCACCATTGTATTATCTTTTTCAGCCACCCGTCCGGGTCGGGGTTCGCGCTGGCCCTAATGTATGGCATCACGCCGCACTTTGAACGGTTACGGGCGAGCATAAACCAGAACTGGCTTTCTGTAAATTGCTCTAATTGATCAAATATGATTAAAGGAATCTGTGCGCCCTGATAGTTGTACTTGTCTGACTCATGCTGCATCTGTGAAAAGCTAATGTATGAACCATTAGGGAAAACCGCCCGGTGTGCCTGCTCTCTGATTGCAGCGCCTGCCTTACTGTAAATGTCCCGCGCTTCATCCCACAGGCCACCGGGGTTTGTTATTTGTGGCATTGTGCGCCGCAGAAATAGCGCGTAGAATCCCGGCAAGTCAACATTCTTCAGAGGCTCTAAAAGTAGCGCGTGTGTTTTGCCCCCGCCTGCTGAACCGCCAAATACTACAATATCCGCCGCAGAGTCAAGAAACTGGCTCTGTTTCGGTTGCGGGTTTATCGTCAGGGTTTTCTCTCCGTCTCGGGTTTAGATTAAAATTGACAGTTAGTTTTTCACCGTCTGCGCCTGTAATTTCTGTTTTTTGTTTCGGCTTGCCATATCCCCTGTCGAGCAGAAGGTTTGCCGCTTTCGTATCTCCTCGGGCAGCCTTTTGACGCAGTGTTTTCAGTATCGCTTCAACCGCCGTGATGCCGTCTTTTTCTTCTCCGAGAATCTGTTCCATTAGGCGGTCAAGGTCTGGCAGTTTTCGCGGTCTGCCGTTGGGGTTGCCGCTTTCGCCCGGCTTCCATTTGGTGTGGTCTGGTGGTGGTGGTGCTGGCATGGCGTGCTTTAAGCCTGTTTTTTGTACGATTTCCCGTTTCTGGTTATTTTTAACGCTGGGTCAAGTTTTAGCATTCTGTCAATAACGACTTGGCAGTATCTTGGCTCAAGCTCTATGCCGTAGCATTTCCGCCCTATTTGGTGCGCAGCAACCATTGTTGTCCCTGATCCAAGAAATGGTTCATAAATTAACCACCCATGGCTTGTGTGGTTCTTGATGCCGTATGCCAACATTTCAACAGGTTTCATAGTTGGGTGATCTCTATTCGCAGATGGCTTATCAAAATCCCAAACTGTCGTCTTTGTTCTATCTGTATTCTTTAGTCTTGTTCCGCCCTGTTTCCAACCGAATAATATTGGTTCATGTTTATAATGATATTCAGAGTGCCCCATGACCATGGCCGACTTATTCCAGACCATAATTTGTCTCAGCCATCCACGACTCTCCCAATCTAAAGCAAACACAAGATGCAATGGCCCTGCCGGTACCGTCGCAAGGATATATGCGCCTTCTCTTATAGCAAAGTCTACGTTGTCGAACCATTGCGTCACATATTTTTTAAGCTCATCTTTGCTTACATCGTCACCACTTATTGTAAGCTTATTTTTCGTTTTCCCTGTGTATGCCACCCCGTACGGCGGGTCGGTGAATACCATGTCTGCCTTCATGCCGTCCATAAGAGTGCCGACATCTGTTGCGCTTCTACTGTCACCACAAAGCAGCCTGTGCGGCCCGATCTCGAACAAATCCCCCGGCTCAATATCTGTGTTTATGGTTTCAGGTACTTCATAATTGTCTTCTTCTGCTTCCTCTGTCCCTTGTTCGTCAAATGTCGGGACATCTAACCCCCAGTCTACAAGGTCTTGTGCATCCCACTCGTTTGCCAATTTGTCCCAGTCCCAATCGCCAAAGCCTACATTATCAGCAATAATGAATCGCTGTTTTTGTTCTTCTGATAATTCAGAGGCCTTAAGCACAGGTAGTTCTTTCAGGCCTGCCTTTTGCGCGGCGCGAAGTCGCATGTTCCCACCCAGTACCATTAGGTTTTCATCTACCACTATGGGCCGCAGCTCCAGCATTTGTGGGAATTCAGTAATTGATTTTACCAGTTTGTCAAATTGGCCATCCCGAATTACTCGCGGGTTGTCCGGGTTGGGCTGTATCTGTGATATTTTGACTTTGACCGATTTCATGCGATATTGAATAAGACAAAATCCGTAGCCGATGTAATCCTAATGATTTTTACAATTTTCTCTGCGTCTTGCTCTACTCGGTAGCTGTAGCCGGTGAAACTCGACTGCACATTTTGTACACCCTGCTTTTTGTATACTATCACGCTGCCGATTTTTTTTGATTTCTGTACGTCACCTTGTCCTTTGAGTAAATGCTCTTCAAATTCTAATGTCACGCGGCTGAGACTCTCTTTTGGCTTTACCGTCAATTTACTATTTTTTTCTTTTACCATTTTACCTCTTTTTTTTATAGTTTTATTTACAAGTTTTTGTAGATTTTGCAAAAACTTCTTGCGTTCATCGCGACGTCTGATTACGTCTGCGATTATACTGTCTGTGTCTATTCTATTGCTTTTCGTCATTGTAAATCACCATCAGTTTTTCCCTTATTTTATCTTGTGATATTATATTATGCGGGCATTCAGGGTTTTCAAGATACCCTTTCGCCGCGAAAAACTTTTCTGCCCTTTTGCCTTTATTCTCAAGCAATTCAACAAGTTTCTCTAAAAACTGCTCTGGTGTCTCGTATAATGCGCAAGGCGTCATCCGATAGTCTTCAACGTTTGCTGCTAATGTTGCTGCGCCTGCGTATGTCGATTCTTGAAAAGCTATGCTTGATTTGCACTGGTTAAAATTATTGAGCTGCAAAGGAACGATTGTCACAGCAGGATTTATTTCTCTGATAGTTGCCAGATAGTCTGTCATCGGTGCCCATTGGAAAATATTTTTGCTGTTTGCAATATGCTCGGTCACGTATGGCACAAAGGCCCCGACAAACCACCACTGCCAGTCGGGATATATTTCAGCCGCCATTTTTATTTGCGGCAATACCGTGAGCAGGTCGATTGAATGCGTGTCACTTCCGCGCCATAATATCCGTTTGTGATCTGACGGTGCGTCATATATCTTCAAACGTTGCGTGTCTATTGCGTTTCTAATTGTGTGAGTGTTTGGGTTTATTTTTGAGTAGTGCTCGCGCAGTGTGTCTGTTGCCGTGGTCACAACGTCGGCCATTTGTATACAATCGCGTATTGTTGGCCATGCTTTGTCAAAAAATTCTTTATAGCGGTTGTAGTCTGGAAGGTCAAAAAGGTTGTCGTCAATATCTACCCACAGTTTACGCCCGAGAACTTTGACACGACTACAATTTTTCAATCCCTCTAATGTTTGTGGCCGCTCAATAAACACAATTTCGGCATCGCCTATTTCGTGCCAATGAAAAGATTTTATGTGCCGTCCATATTTCGCCATCGGCCCGCATGAGCGATACCACGAAACGGCGGTCTCAGGATTTGGGCTATAATATACCAATTTAGACATACAGTTTCGCCCCCATTATCGCTAATGGCACCGTAAAAAGCATTATTAGCCCAAATATTAGCGCGTAAATCTCAAGCATTTTATTTGCGTAAAGGGTGTTTAATTTGCTTATTAAATATCTCTTTTGATCTTCTATGCCTTGCTTTGCGTATTCTTTGGCGTATGCTGACCTGATTTGTTTATTGAAACTTTGTGACATTTTTCTCCTAAAAAAGTTTTATTACTTCTAAATTCGCAGGAATTTTAGATCTTATCTCGTGGTAAAAATTGTGTGCCTGAATTATTACCACGTCCGGCTTCACTTTCTCAAATTCAGAGCGTGGCACAATCGGTACTCCAGCCCCTGCAATATATTTGCCTTGCTTCTCTGGTGTGTCATCGACGCAGTACATTATGTCTGCCGATGTCAGACCATGATAATTTAATACGGTGCATCCTTTCGCCGCTGCTCCATATAGAGCAACTTTTTTACCCTTCAGTCCGGCAATTATGCTTTTTTGGTGTTCTATAATTTTTTCAAAAGACGACATTTGTTTTGTAAAATTGTATGCATTTTCCGGGTCAATAATGTATCGTCTCGGGCCTTTTGCAACTACTAATTGCTTTGTACCGCTATGTATGTCTATATCGTTTGACTCGACAATTTCAAGCCCGCATTGCAAAAACAAATTTCTAACGGTTTTTTCTGTGTAGTAGTAAATATGTTCATGATAAATCTGGTCATAATACGTTAGCCCTGTTTTATGAAAATCAGGAAACTCTAAAAGCCAAACACCGTTGTTATTAAGGATATAGCGTACTGAATTTGCAAACCCAACCAAGTCTTGAACATGCTGATAACAATTTGTCGTGAAAACTACATCATATTTTTTAAGCAAATTATTAGAAATTGAGTCCCAGCCAAATTTTATTTTAAGTCGACTAACATTAGCACTTACAGCTTCGTCAGACAATTCAGAATATGGGTCAATACAATGTTTTATTTTGGCTCGACTTTGCGCCAGCAGTGTCCCATCGTTACCGCCAATATCGGCCACTAATTGCGCTGATTCAAATTTTTTATTTATTTCTTTACAGTGATTTTTGAAGGTCTGAGAAACGCCGGAACGATACGAATAATTTTTGAAAATCATATCAGGGTCAACGGTATGAGTCAAACTTACCAAGCCTGATTGAGTAAAGTGCTGTATTCCTAATGGGAATCGGTCTGCATTTTTTGCGTCCGATTCGTTGTTGTATAACGTATTGACAAGAGGCATTTCGCCAAGATATAAAAGTGGTGTTTTTTCTTCTGTGCCTGTAATTGGACACAGAGTGTTTTCTCTGATTAAGATAAAAGCCCCCTGATAATGCTTTCTCGGATAGCGGTTGCATTACGCATATGATATTCGCCGTAAAGCATTTTATCTTTTGCAATCAACCATAGCGCGTCTGATTGTGCTGTGTTGTTAACGGCCATTGAAAGCGCATCATATGCAGATATCTTGCCGTCGTAATGCACTGCGGGGAGCTTGGCGTACTGCCCCCACCGAGCGCACACAAACGCCGCACCAACCGCCGTTGCCTCATAAAATGCAATTTCTGATTTGCCTGCATTGAATATATTAGGCACCCACGGTATAAACATCACAGATGGCGCAATATCTTTCAGCTTTTGCATGTACTCGTCAAAGCCTAATGTTTCTATTACACACGCGCCTTTTATTTTCTCCGCAAGCCAATTTTGACCACTGCCAAAGAAAACCATTTTCCAGTCTCGGTTGTCCTGAAAGAACTTTATTAAATCATTTTGCACTGACTCCAAGTCGCCCCTATGAGTATTGCTGCCGCGCCATGCAATTATTTTGTTTTGTGAACGCTCATTTATTCCGTGCAAGTCAGGTATTTTGTAAATGTCTGGAGAATATCTGACAGGCAAAACTTTTACCTTTTCTGACTTCCCACAAATGCCGCGCCACTCCCGCGCAGTTGACTCTGAGCACGTTGTGACAACGTCTGCATGGGTTAGAGCTATTTTGATGTTGTCCGCGCATGAATCGTAAAAATCTTTGAGCGAGTTAAACTCAGGCAATCTGTAAACGTTGTCGTCATGGTCTACCCATACCTTTTTACCGGCGGCTTTCCAGAGTAGCAGCATTTTTATGTCTTCATTCCATTGTGGTCTTTCCATAAATAATATGTCCGAGTCATCCGGGCCGGGTCGGTTGCTAATGTATCTGATTTCATGGTCGCGTACATATTGCCACGGCCTGACGCTCGAATAAATCGATATTGTGTTTTTGTGGTTTGGTGAATAGACTGTTATAGTTGCCATAATGCCTCTTGCCATGATGACTGCTTCGCCAAAGAAAAGCTTGGCCTTAATGACGTGTTAATCGGTCGCGGCATATCTTGCGTAGTTTTTTCATATGCTATCGGGACGATTTCGCCGTGATATTTTTCGATTTTTGCAATCTCGCAGGCCACGTCAAACCATGAAGCAACGCCAAGATTCACGCAATGGTTTATTTGTTTCCTGAACAAGTCATAAAGGCTGAGAGATTGTGACGCTGATCTACCCACAAGAATATCCTGACAAACCAACTCAATATATTTTATCAAGTAAGCGGCAGAAGTCGGACTACCGTATCTGTTGCAAACCACTTCAATCTTTGATTGTGTGAGCATCTTGTCCGCAATCTTTTTGTAGAAGCCGCCGTTCTTCGACATGATCCATGATGTGCGGACGATTATATCATTATCACTTAATTCGTTTTCGCCTAATATCTTTGACGCGCCGTAATTATTGATTGCGCACACATGGTCATCAAATGAATAGTGCCCGCGCTTACCGTCAAAGACATAATCTGTTGAAAGATGCAAAATTTTTATATCTGTATTTTCTCTAAGATTTTTTACACCAAGAGAATTCACGCTGGTATAAATATTTTCCGGGTTTTTGTCTACGGCAAGATTGATAATCAAATCAGAATTAAGTTGTCTTATTTTGTCAAAATCTTTCATTATGTCCAATGCTTGTCGGTTATAATACGCCACTTCATGACCTGCCATAAATCTGCGCGCCTGCATTTCCGTCCCAATAACCCCATAGCCGCCAATTACGTCAATTTTCATGTTCTGCCCCTTTTTAAGTATTCGGCAAATTTTTCTCTGCTTATTTTTTTTATGAAGGCGTTGGCTTGTTCATAAGTTTTAAATTTCTTCTCGCCCGTTATGTACCATGTCAAACTATAGTCTATGACAGGATTGCCAAAAACATCTTGCTTAAATTGTACTATAACGCCAACCCCGTCTGGCGGCACTGTGCGCGCTGCGTCGTATTCGCGCCAAAACTGGCGTGATTCTCTGTTTTCTTTTATCGCATTTTCTACGAATACAGTACATAGGTAATAATTTCCTGACTCATAATTAATCTTGTCAAATTCGCTTCCTACATCTATCTTAGCGTCTTGGCGGCCAAAATCATCTATAAAATAATAAATATCACCTGGTTTAACCCTCGGCCTAATGTTTGTCTTTTCTTTTTGCGCTTTTTCGATTTCTTGCAATTTCTGTTTTATCTCTGCTATTTCTTTTTCGATGTCCATCTTTTACCCCTTGACTGTTTTTTAATTTTCTCAATAGCACTGTATTTTGTTCGGCGCTGTATTGTCTGCTTGTCTAATTCGCCACCGCACCAATATGAGCACGTTTTCCCCTTGTCTGTTGGTTTATATTCTCCGCCGCATACTACGCAAATTTTCTTTGCAGGCTCTGTCCCTTTTTCAAAATTCATTTTTATTTATCTTCCGAAGAACAATTAAAAACTTTCACAAGAAGTATTTTACCATTACCTATAAACAAGGCGTGTGCACTTTCTCCGTCGAATATAGGTAACATGCATTTGACTCTTTTAATTGGACAACCAATATTGTTGAAAATGTTTATAACTTCTTCGAGTACTAATGTTCCAATTGAAAATTTTCGTACAACATTATCTTGATCATGAATACAGATGACTAAATCTACGTCATGGCCTAATGTAAACAATCTATTATCTATTTTATTTAATTCATTGAATAGTTTTCGCGCATCATACTCGAAATATTCATGCGATTCAACATAATCGCGAAATTCTTTAACTGCTTTTTTACTCATTTTTACCTCATTTTTTCTCAAATTTATCAAACCCATCGTCAAAATACAATACGAATAAAATCGAAGCCGCCGCATGCGCTAAGTGTGGCAAACCGCTTTCAACGTCTGATGATTCGCCCTTCAGATATTCCGCCATGTGTCTATATGCTGCTGCGATATAACGTCTGTCAGCGTTTTCAATATGTTTCCAATTTTCCCGGCCATACTTTATTGCGCCAAATTGTAAAACTTCAATAACTTTCTCTACTGATTCGATTGGTAAAAGAGTCCAGTCTAATTTGTCTTCGTCATGCTTCTCGCCATTCATTTTTTACTTCTACCAACTATTTTTTTTATAGTTTTATTGCGTATCCGCGCATATACCGTATTTCCTACGCTTATGTCTTGCTGTTCATTAGTTTTCGGATTCAGAAAATTGTCAAAATCTGCAAGCAGTTTTCCAAGCTCGCGAACATTAGAAAACGCCTTCGGTGTGGTGCGGTAAACTCGCCAACCTAATGATTGCGCGGCATTGTATTTCTCAATATCACGCATTATACCTGTCCCGCGACCATGTGCGCCGCGTGTCCAAATACCGCCCTCTATCTCCACTGCGATTTTGTTTTCTTTGTCTGCAAGGTCAAACCGCCATTGCCTCGACGGGTGAAATTTTACCTCAGTCTCTAAATTCACGTTGTATTTCTGAGCCACGGCCATGATGAACACGGTTTTCATATTTCAAACTCCATTTGTATTTCTTGCGGAATATTTGCCCCACTTAATTTCTTTATAGTCAACAACATTCGCTTTGTAATGTGCGGCCCTTTATTCGGTGCGCGGTTGTGCGCTCGCTCATGGCATGTGCGGCAAATTGCAATCATATTCCACTCTTCAAAATTGCGGCGTGAACCGTGCAATATCTCATGAACCTCGTGCGGGATCTTACCGCACGATTCGCAGTATTCGTGTTTCTCGAAATATTCTTTTTGTTTTTTTCTATCAGATGGTTTCATTTTCCCGCCATCCTAATTTCTGCTTTATACTCCCGCAGTAATCTTGCAATGTAAGGTTCCGGGGTTCTTTGGTGCAATACAATTTGCCAATCCTGCGCAAACCAAATTTCATGCGGTTCGCGGTTGTTGTATACCCATTGCCAATAATTAGACATACATTACCTCTCTTACTAATCCGTTTTGACCTGTTAATCTTGTTTTTGTTGTTTCTCGAAATTCGTCTGGCATTTTTGAAAGGAAGTCTTTAATAGTGCTGTTGGCTGTACAGACTAATTTTGTTTTATTGCTTCTCAGAGTTTCAAATAAGTCATAAATCTCTTGCGCCTGTCTGTCTGTCGGTTTCCCGAACTTGTCGGCGTCATCAAGAAAAAGAATATTTGCTCTTGTGATGTGCCGCAATCTTGCGCGGTATTCTGCCTCTTCAAACTGCCCAGCCCACAACGCCCGCAGCTCTCCCGGCCTCGTCCGTTCTATAGATAATTCGTAGTTCTTCTGCAAATACTCTTTGAGGCCGTAGAGCACTGCGTGTGTCTTACCTTTCCCGGTCTCACCAAATACCCACACCCCGCCCGCGCTTATTGCGTCTGTAACTGTCTTATGTATCGGGTAAATTTTGGTTGTGTACAGGTCAATGTGGGCATCTGATATTTTTTCAATTTTTCTTTCAACCTTGCGCCGGATATTCTCAGTGGTGCACTTTTCACATATCTTGCGTTCTAATGTTTCCGTCACGTACCACCCGTCACCGCCGCAGTTGTTATCACAGGTCACTACTCGCACAAATATTCCTCGTCTTCTTTTATCGATTCGTAGCAGTCTTCACAATACATTTTATTCTCGTGCTCGTACATTAGATCAACGTCTTTAATGCACTTACAGTTGGCGCAGGTTTCATAATTCTCATCGTCCAAATACTGATGCAGTTTTCTTTCAAAATGCCTGTCAAAAAATCCGTTACCGTAGCAGCTCATGATTTACCTCTTTTAGTTGTTTTGCCCTATCCACAGGCCAATCGCGCCCGGCGCGGTGAAGATACCACGCATCACCTGTCGCGATCAGAGCCTCTGCAATC
>ERZ869929.256-NODE-256-length-36079-cov-13.361509_pt1 | contig 36079 bp, 56 predicted proteins | sample MGYA00579312_ERZ869929 | MGnify/ENA primary metagenome ERZ869929 (study PRJEB32216, sample SAMN09231818) | wastewater metagenome | place: USA: Maryland | collected 2016-08-09 | study: EMG produced TPA metagenomics assembly of the PRJNA472060 data set (Reclaimed... | reverse complement strand
AGATGGTGATGGCGCGCTTCAAAGAGTTGGGTTATCGGCCCCAGTTGTTCCTGCTTAATGCGGCTGATTGTGGCGTGCCTCAGAAACGCGAGCGGGTGTTTTTCTGTGCCGTGCGTGATGATATTGATGTGCCACCTTTGAAGCTGGCACCTAAGCACCGATGGGTAAGCGCGGGTGAGGCGACGAGCGATGTGCAGGTGCTGACGGCTGAGGAAGTTACAGAGACTAAACCAACGCCTGAGGCGCTGCAATTCTGGGAAAAGACAAAGCAGGGCGACTCGTTTGCAAAAGCGAAAGAGCGCGAAACAGGCAAGGCGAACGGTTTTGGTCGCGTAAGGATTGCCGAGCAGTTGCCATCCGCAACGCTGACATCCAACGCTGGCGACTTCTACCACTGGACACAGTGCCGCCGCCTGACGCTACGCGAATCAAAGCGCCTAGGCAGCTATCCAGACGACTACCAAGCCAAGACCGACAGGATCGGCAAATACATGATCGGGATGAGCGTGCCGCCAAAGATGACTGAGCAAGTGGCGCGGGCAGTCATAGACCAATGGTTACTCACAGGAGGCAGGCCATGACGGAAAAGCGCACAACCAAGCCGCCTCATGAGCCTACGGGAGCCACCCTCACAGCCAAACAAGAAGCCTTCTGTCAGGCTATAGCCGATGGCATGACCCAAGCCGATGCATACAGGACTGCTTACAACGCCGTTAACATGAAGCCTGAATCAGTGCAGGTCAAAGCGTGCGAGCTGACAAAAGACGGTAAAATCTCGGTAAGGGTGGCAGAATTAAGAAGCAAGCTGGCTCAAAAGCAGCTATGGACTCGCGAGATGAGCGTCAAGGCGCTGGTAAGAGCTTACAAGGTAGCAGAGGATGGCGGTCAGTCTACTGCAATGACAGCTGCCGTTAAGGAGCTTAACGCGATGCACGGCTACAACGCGCCGAGCAAGGTTGATCTTTTAAGCACCGATGGAACCATGACACCGAAGGCAGAAATGACAGACGAACAGATGAGAGTGAAACTTGAAAAGTTCGGCATTGCAGTTAAGCCATGATCTGGTCGATTACGCGATTGCAGAGCGATGCAAATTAGCGCGTGATGATTTTTCAATTTTCCGGCGAACGATAAATCCAAAAATAAAGTGGGGCTGGTTCCATCAGTCTGTATGCGACGAATTGCAAGCGTTCCATTCTGATTTTCTTGCTGGCAAGCGACCGAAGCTGGTTATACAAGCGCCGCCACAGCACGGTAAGAGCATGGCGATTATAGATTTTATTGCTTGGCTTGCGGGCAAGTCGCCAGACAAGAAAACGATATATGCATCATTCTCCGAACGGCTTGGTATTCGCGCAAATCTTAGGATGCAGAGGATATTGGATGGCGAGCAATATAATTTAATCTTCCCTGACACTAAATTAAACGCGTCAAATGTCGTTACTGTCAGCGGTCAGTATCTTCGCAATCGCGAGATTCTGGAATATGTTGGACATGAAGGATATTTCAGGAATACAACGGTAGAGGGAAGCATTACGGGAGAATCGTTAGACTTGGGCGTTATCGACGACCCCGTTAAGTCTCGCGCCGAGGCGAACAGTCAGAGAAAGCGTGACGGCGTGTGGGATTGGTTTTGCGATGATTTCTCGACGCGTTTTTCAGACGATGGCGCTTTGTTGTGCATTCTGACACGCTGGCACATTGATGATCCGATTGGGCGTTTAATCGCTTCAGACTCTAGCGTTAGGGTTGTATCGTTCCCAGCGATTGCGATTACGGATGAAAAAAACAGGCGGCAAGGCGAGCCGCTATTCCCAGAGTTGAAGTCGCTGGATTTTTTGATTGCACAAAAAGAAAAAATGGCGAATCACAGTTGGGAGTCATTATATCAGCAATCACCCACGGTGCAGGGCGGAGAGTTGATTCGCGGCGAGTGGTTCGGTAGTTATAGATTAGATGCAATTCAGCCAATCGATATTATTTTGTTTGCGGACACGGCGCAGAAAACAGGCGAGAGAAACGATTACAGCGTGGTACAGGCGTGGGGTAAGCATGAGGGGCGCATATATCTACTCGATCAGATACGCGGTAAATGGGAATCGCCAGAGCTATTAAGGCGGGCTCGTGATTTTTGGGGAAAGTGGTCAGAGCGCGGCGCGAAAAAAATAATGATCGAAGATAAATCCAGCGGAACGGGTTTGATACAACAATTAAAGACACATTATAGGATTCCTGTTTTTGGGATACAGAGGGCAGTGGACAAGCTGACGCGGGTACAGGACGCTTTGCCGCATATTGAGTGTGGTAATGTTATGCTACCCAGTGACGCACCGTGGGTCTCGGATTTTATCGCAGAGTGCGAGGCGTTCACTGCTGACAATTCGCACGCGCATGATGATCAGATTGATCCATTATGCGATGCAATAAAAACACTTTTGCAGAGTAATTCTGCGGCTGAAAAATGGGCGAGAATGATATGAGTAAGAAGCATAGAAAAATGAAAGTGGTAGATGCGAAAACAGCAGATGGATTTGCAAACTTTTCTGCGCGGATGGGCTTGGGTGCGGATAATGTTTTTTCTCGCGGCGGTTACACAATGTCTACGCTGTCAAATGACAGGCTGACGCTGGAGAACATTTATCGCGGCTCATGGATTGGAGGAAAGATCGTTGACGACTACGCGATGGATATGACGCGTGCGGGCATTGATATTTTATTGCCCAAAAACGACGAATCCAAATTGCTGGAAAAACAATTATCGCGCTTGGGTATCTGGGACGGTATCACGGATTGCTTGAAGTGGTCACGATTGTATGGTGGCGCGATTGCTGTTATTGAATTAGACGGTCAGGACACAGCCACGCCATTGCGCGTTGATGCTGTGGGGAAAAGTCAATTCACTGGTTTGACTGTGTATGACAGATGGCAATTGCAGCCGAGTAGTAGTTTGATTCAGAGCGGAGTTAATTGTGGGTTGCCTGCAAGCTATCGCGTGATTTCTAGCGGGCGCGTTATTGATGCAAGCCGAGTGATTCGGATGGTGGGAAATAAATTGCCGTACTGGACTGCACAGACTTTGGACTATTGGGGTCAGTCAGTTATTGAGCGGCTGTATGATCGCTTGCTTGCTTACGACACAGTAACGAGTGGAACGGCTAATTTAATTCAGCGAGCGCATTTACGCCACGTTGGTATTGATGGGTTGCGCGATATTTTGTCTGCTGGTGGACAAGCTGAACAGAATCTATTAACAATGTTTCAGTATGTGAGGGAGCTGCAAACTAGCGAAGGCTTAACGCTGTTAGACAAGCAAGATGAATTGAGTTATCAGAGCTATTCTTTTGGCGGCTTGGATAATGTTTTGTTGCAGTTTGGTCAGCAATTATCCGGCGCGTGTGGCATTCCGTTGGTTAGATTATTTGGGCAGTCGCCATCAGGTATGAGCGCAACGGGTGAGAGTGATTTGCGGAATTACTACGATACGATTTCAGCGAATCAAGAATCTACCCTGAGATCAGGGTTTGATAAAATACTATCAGTATTATATCGCTCAACATTTGGACAGCCTTCGCCTTCTGAGATGGATTTTGATTTTCGACCGCTGTGGCAAATGAACGATACCGAGAAAGCAACGCTTGCAAAAACGGTAGCTGAGACTGTGCAGATTGCAGTTGATATTGGTGTGATGGATTTGAGCAATGCGGCAAGAGAGTTCAGCGCGATCAGTGCAGAGTCGGGTATATTCACGAGCATGACTGCTGACGTTATTGCCCAGTTGGATGATGAGCCACCGATGCCGATGGTTGAGAATGTTGAGAATGTTGAGGCTAAAAACATCCAAAAAATTACGATGAATGGTGCGCAGGTTTCGTCACTTGTAGATATTGTTGCAAAAGTTGCGCAAAAAGTTATACCACGAGAATCTGCTGTAAATATGATTTCGACCGCGTTCCCTGTGTCGATTTCTGAAGCTGAAAAAATTGTTGCGCAAGCTGGTAGAGATTTTGTGGCGGAACCTGAGGCGTGAAAGTCGTAAAAAATACAGAGCGGGAATATGCCAAGGCGTTGCGTAAGATTGCGCGTCACGCTGCAAGTATTGTTGACTTGTATGCCGATGGTGCGGTGATTACGAATCCGACAGGTATGCAAGCTGCGCTGATTAAGTATGCGGAGGAATTGGTGCCGTTTGCGAATCGCGCTGCAAGTAAAATGATTGCGGCGACACAGAAAAGCATTGATAGAGTTATTAAATCGCAATCAAAAACGATGGCTACGAAAATGCGGGAAGTGTTGCAAAGTCAAACGGGCAGGGTTGCTATTGATTTGCACCGCGCTCAAGTTGACTTGATTAAGTCGCTGCCGATTGATGCCGGTACACGCGCACAGAATCTTGCGATGGAAGCTGTAACAGGTGGTAGGCGACCTGCCGAGATTGCAGCCGAGATTGCCCGCACTGGTGAAGTTACACAATCGAGAGCGATGCTAATTGCCCGAACGGAAAGTTCAAAGGCAAGCGCAGTGTTGACAGAAGCCCGTGCTAAGTCTGTAGGCGCTACTCATTATATCTGGCGCACTGCTGGAGATGGCGATGTGCGCGAGAGTCACGCAGAGATGGATGGCGAAGTGGTGGCATACGACAACCCACCAACACTTGACGGCATGACGGGCAATGCAGGGGAGTTCCCAAACTGCCGATGCTATGCAGAGGTTATATTGCCCGATTAGTCAAGATATTTATTTAACAATAATTATAGTTTGATGGTTGACATTATATGTTTAAATAGTGTTGACATGCTCTATCTGTCAGTTTATACAGTACGCCATATAAGACAAAAGGCGTATTGACTTGCGGCAATATCTGGCAACCAAGCTATCAGAGAGCATCAGCAAAACCCCTGAGGGTTATTTACTGTGCGTTGGTGTGCCTGTCGCAAAATTGGGTGAGATGCGTTACACGGCTGCGGAAACTGGTGATGGCGAGTTAATTTCGGTTAACACACCAGAGGTTTTATTTTCTGCTGAGACCGCTGCAAGTTTCGAGGGCAAGCCTGTAACGGTTCAGCATCCTGATCCAGCATCAGAGTTTTTCGATGTCACCCCTGAAAATTGGAAAGCGGTTGCTGTAGGCACGATGGGCAATGCACGCGCAGGGACGGGCGACGATTCTGAACACTTGCTCGCAGATATTTTAATCACCGATGCGGCTGCAATTGAACTCGTGCTAAACGGATTGCGCGAAGTATCTCTCGGTTATGACGCTGAACACGGCGAGAAGGATTCAAACAATCGAGCAATAAGAAAAAGAATTATCGGGAACCATGTTGCGCTGGTTGATCGCGGGCGTGCGGGTTCTACTGTTGCAATTCGCGATTCAAAACCGGAGGAAAAAATGGCGGATAAAAAAACGCTAGGCGATTGGTTCAAGTCGCTGAAAAAAACCATTGACGAAATGCCTGCCGATGAAGTTGTCGAGGAAGCTGTAGAAGATGCAGACCCGATGGCTGATTTGGTTGCACGCATTGATGCGCTAGAAGCTCGTATTGCTGCGCTGGAATCTGATGATGAAGCGGAAACCGTTGCTGAAGAAATGACGGATGAAGTTGTCGAAGATTCAGAGCCAGAAGTCTCACTTGCTGATGCAGAAATTATTGCAAGTGGCGTTAAAGATGGTAAAGGCTTGGCAATGCGTGCGCTCAAAATGGCGGATTCTGCAATCGTCGCATCCATTGTTGACGATGTGGATGCGCTGAAAGGCGACGCATTAAAGGCTGCTTTCAACGGTGTTGTAGCTCTGCAAAAAGCAATGCGTATGCGTGATGTTAAGACGGAGTTGCAATCAAGTGTTTCAAAAACGCCGGTAACACCGGAATCATTAAACGAAAAATATGCTCAGTTTTGGGCAGAAAAAAGAGGTAACTAATTATGACTGCTATCGTTACAAATATGCCTGCCGGTTTTGCTGGTGAGGTAACTCGCTCTGATGGTGCTGTTGTTGTATCGCTGCAACTTGCTGCTGATTTGGCACACGGCTCACCCGTTAAAATTACAAGCGGCAGGGCTGCTGCAATTGAGTCAGGCGATACTGCCGCTGTTTTTTATGGTGTTCTGACTCGTTCAGCCCCGTCTGTTTCTGATTCCTCAACCGGCAATGCAGACACCGCTTATGTGCAATCCATTTTGCGTAAAGGCTTCGTGAATATTGCTTGCAAACAAGGCACGCCTGCAATCGGTGGCGCGGTTTATGTTCGCGTTACTGCTGACACTGGCAAGCTGGTTGGTGATTTTGAAACAGCTGCTGATTCAGGCAAATGCGTTGCAATTACCGGCGCGACTTGGGCGACTGCCGGTAAGGATTCTAACAATATCGCCGAAGCGTTCTTCGGTTAATGGGAGTAGATAAAAATGATTACACGCGATTCTAGTTTAGCTTTTTTTGTAAACCAGCTTGACGCATTTGATGCCAAAATCCATGAGCCGCTCGCGGCTGTAACATGGAGCCGCGATATTAAATTGCGCTCTGGTATTTCTTTGGGCAACCAATCCACTTCTTTTGTTCGCGGCAATTTCGCCCATGCAGGTCAGCAATCAGCGCAGGGCGCACACTTTATTGGTAGCGCAAAAAACACCTCGCTGACCGCTGTTGGAGTTGACGGAACACAAGTGGTTCTGCCGATGCAACTGTGGGGCGGTGAGATTCGCTACACCTCTGTAGAGTTGGAGCGTAGCCAGTTGATCGGTCAAAACCTTGACGATATGCAAACACGCGCTTTGCAGTTGTCATACAACCTCGATGTAGACCGTATGGTTTATGTTGGCGGCGCTGGTCAAGGTGGTTTGATTAACAACACGGAGGTTACTGTTGCTTCTGCGTTGGGCGCAACATGGTCTGCCGGTACTGCTGATACTATCCTGCAGAATGTTAATGATCTAATCAAAGCAGCATGGGCTGCAAGCGCATACGCTGTGTGTCCAAATGTGTTGCTGTTGCCTCCAGCGCAGTATGCGTTGATTGTTGCGAAAAAAGCTGGCACTGACGGCGCTGGCGGTTCAGTGTTGAACTTCCTGCAAAACAACTCTATTAGCTTGCAGGTCAATGGCGTTCCTCTGGATATTCGCCCTTGCAAACATTTGACAGGTGCAGGTGACAGCGGCAAGGATCGCATGGTTGCATACAATGATTCTGAGTTGTATGTGCGCTATCCGCTTGTTCCGATTGTTCGCCAAACTCCTTACTACCAAGGAATCACTTTTGCTGCGCCTTATGTTGCGGCTTTGGGTGCGGTTGAGTTTGTTTATCCCGAAACTGCCATCTATCAGGACGGTCTGTGATGCAAGTTGTAGTGCGTCAAGCGGTTCTTCTTTTCGGCGAGCGTTACAGTGTTGGCTTGCGGGATATTCCCGCAGGTCATTGCTGTGGTGCAGATTGGGATTACGCGCTCAAGTGTGGTTATGTTGTACCGCAGGAGAGTGCGAAACCTGCTAAAAAAATTGAACCGGCTGTAGAAGAAAAACAAGAAAAGCCCGAAAAGAAAAGCAAAAAATCTGAGGGCTAATTGTGGACGTTGCAGGTTTCCGCGCTAATTTTCCAGAGTTTTCGGATGTTACAAAGTACCCGACAACTGAGATTGAATTTTGGGCGGACTCTGTGGCTGTGAACATTATTGATGCAAGCCGGTGGGGTAACTCTTACTCTGCCGGTTTGCAGTTAATTGTTGCACATTATTTAGTTTTGCAAAATTTGGACAAAAAAGCTGCTACGACTGGCGGTGTGACGACTGGCGGTGTTATTGCGAGTAAGGCAGTGGGTTCGGTAAATGTGTCTTACGATAACAGTGTGGGCGCTGTTGATGGTGCTGGTGATTGGATGCGTACTAGCTACGGAAGGCGGTTCTACAATTTATCGCGATTATTTGGCGCGGGTGCGGTGCAGTTATGAGCGTATCTGTTTTAGAAGATCACGTAAAAGAATTGATGGCGACGCTAGAAAAGCTGGCGAAAGTCGGCAGTATTTTTGTCGGTGTGCCGGAGGAAAAAGCATCGAGAAAAAGCAGCGAGATGAACAATGCAACGCTTGCTGCAATTCATGAGCTTGGCTCACCTGCCGCGAAGATTCCGCCTCGCCCATTTCTCAAGATTGGCATTGCGAAAGCACAGCAAGAATGCGTGAAGATTTTGGGTGCTGGTGCTGCTAAGGCTCTCACCAATTTTGACGCTGGATATTTGGTTAAAGCTCAGGACAAAGCTGGATTGGTTGCTCAGAATAGTGTACGCGGTGTATTTACCAGTGGTGAATTGAAGGCACTTGCAGAGTCTACGTTAAAAAAGAAAGGTAAAAAAACCACGCCGCTTATTGATACCGGCAGCCTTCGCACTTCAATTAGTTATGTGGTGCGCTGATGGCTATTACTGATGTGACAGAGTTACTCGGTGATGCGGATTTTGTCGATTCGTTCTCGGTGATTCGCCGCGTCAATTCCGTGAATAATTATGGCGAGAATGTATTATCAGAATCAACCATCTCTGCTGTTGGCAGCATTCAGCCTGCCAGCCCTGACGACATGCAGAGGCTTCCTGATAGTGTACGGCGTAGAGATGCCATAACGGTTTACAGCGTGACGCGCATTAGTCCTGACGCTTATCCTGATGTAGTTGTCTGGAATGGAAAAAAATATCAGGCGCAAACTTCTGAGGATTTCGGGAATTACGGCGCTGGCTACACAAAAGCAATTTGTACTTTAATTTAGGGTTGTGAGATATGGCTGACAGTTCTACAGGCGGTTACTTATCACCAAACTCGCAACCAAGTGCTGATAAGTTGTTGCATAGGATTTTGCATGATTACGTTGTTGGTGTGACTGGATTGATTGCTGGTAATGTTAGACCTCGCTGGCAAAAAAACCCGCCAGAAATTCCGGCGAGCGATGTTGATTGGTGCGCGTTTGGAATAACTGAAATTAGTGGTGGGCATCCGTATCAGGTTCAGGTTCAAGTGGATGATGATTCATTTGATACGAAAGCCAATCTAGTTCGTGATGAATTGTTGACATGCCAAGCGAGTTTTTATGGTGAGAATAGCGGTTTATATTCCGAGCGTTTAGTGCTAGGGTCAAGCATTGCACAGAATCGAGAGGCGTTATATTTGCAAGGTTTTTCTGTGATTTCTGCAACAACTATCTTGCGAAGCGCAGAGCTTGTGAATGATGTGTGGTTAGATCGTCAGGACATAGAAATAGTTTTTGGTCGGCGTGTTGTTGTTGAGTACAATGTGTTGCATTTTTTGGGTGCTGCTGGAACTTTGGAAACAGAAACAGCGGTAGAAAGTTGGAACGTAGAGGGTTAAAAAATGGCTACTGGTTTAAGTGTAAATCGTTTAATTCGCACAAGTGTAAATCTATCGCCGGTTGCTGCTGCGCGTCGTGGATTCGGTACGCTGTTAGTGTGCGGTGATAGTGATGTTATTGATGTTGTAGAGCGCATTCGGTCTTATACAACTTTAGAAACAGTTGCTACAGATTTCGGTACAAGTGCTGCTGAATACAAAGCGGCTGTATTGTATTTCGCACAATCGCCACGCCCTACCACTTTGATGATTGGTAGATGGGCGCGTAATGCCACCCCTGCAATTTTGCGCGGCGGTGCGCTCAATTCTGTTGAGCAAAACATTGCAACATGGAACGCCATTACCAATGGTGGTTTTAATATCACGATTGGCGGTGTGACGAAGAACGTAACCGCATTAAATTTTTCTGGCGCTGCAACGCTGACGGCTGTAGCTGCTTTGATTCAAGCGGGCATTTCCGGCGGTGTTGCTACCGTAGAATGGAACGGTTCACAGTTTGTTATCGAATCTACCGCAACTGGTGCGAGTGCAACGATTACTTATGCAACCGCTGGCAGTGGAACCGACATTTCTGCAACGCTTAAATTGACAAGCGGCACGGCTTCTACTGCGCCGATTGCAGGTCTGGCCGCTGAAACTGCATTGCAATGCACCGCAGTAATGGCTGATAAGTCTGCCGTTTGGTATGGCTTAACATTTGCTGCATCGACTCAACCAGACACGCAGAGCCATTTGGATGTTGCGGCATATATTGAAGGCGTAGACCTTGATCGCATGTACTTTGTCACTACACAAGATGCTGGCGTTATGGATTCTGCTGATACATCTAACATTGCTGTGGATTTGGAGGCACTCGCTTACAAGCGCACTTTCCTGCTGTATTCCGGCAGTAATGCTTATGCTGCTGTGAGCGCGTGTGCTCGTGAGTTCGCTGTAAATTTCAACGCTAATAGATCAACAATAACACTGATGTACAAAACGATGCCTGGTGTTGTTGCAGAAGTGATTACAGAATCACAGGCGCAAACGCTGAAGGCTCGCAAGTGTTCTGTGTTTGTTGAGTATGTAAACGATACTGCCATCATTCAATATGCGGCGATGGCGAGCGGACATTTCATTGATGAGATTCACGGCTTGGCGTGGTTGAAAGATGCGGTGCAAAACGCGGTTTACAATTTGCTGTACCAAAGCAAAACAAAAATCCCGCAAACTGACGCGGGGCAAAATCAGATTATTGGTGTGATTTCCGGCGTTATGCGTGAAGCATTAAACAATGGTTTGATTGCAGAAGGTCAGTGGAACGCGGACGGTTTTGGTCAACTTGAGCGCGGTCAAATGCTGAACAACGGCTTCTACATTTTCACGCAACCTATGGCTATGCAAGATCAAAGCATCCGCGAGCAGCGTATCGCTCCACCGATTCAAGTTGCTATCAAATTGGCGGGCGCGATTCAGGAATGCGATGTGATTATCGATGTTAACCGCTAATTATTTGGAGTAAAAAATATGAGCACTTATTCTTTTTTGGATGTAAACGCAGCGATTAGCGGCGTTGGTGGTAGCGTTATTTTGGGTAACGGTTCAGGCGCTGCTGAAGAAGGCATCACGATTGCGATGGTGGATGATAAATCCGCAATGACTATTGGTGCAGACGGTCAGGGTATGCACTCACTGAGCGGCTCACGCGCTGCTACAGTGACTTGCCGATTTCTGAAAACTTCGCCGGTTAATGCGCTGTTGATGGCGATGTATAACTTGCAAACTGCGAGCAGTGTGACTCACGGTAGAAATACTATTGTCGTTACTGATTTCGGTCGAGGCGATACGATAACAATGACTGGCGTAGCGTTCAAAAAAGCGCCGGACATTAACTACGCGAAAGATGGCGGCACTCACGAGTGGGTATTTGACGCTATAAATGTTGTGCATGTTTTGGGTATTGGTGTTCCAGAGGTGTAATGCGTGGACTTTGAGCTGAACGGCAAAGAGTATCGGGCTGGCGTTATTGACGCGAGAAAACAATTTCATATTGTTCGCAGACTTGCGCCGATTTTTGGCAACATGGCGGCGGGTGGTGATACCGCTGTCATGTTAGCTAATGCAATCGGTTCGCTATCGGATGATGACGCAGATTATGTTTTGTTCGGGTTGCTTGCGGTTGTGAAGCGTAAAGAAGAAAACGGCTTGGGTTGGTCGCCTGTGTCGAATAAAACGCAGATGATGTATGCCGAGATTACGATGGCTGAAATGTTGCAGTTGGCGTTCAAAAGTTTTGAAGCGAATATGCAGGATTTTTTTTCCGTCAGCCGCTCGGTTTTGAGCCAAGCGAACCCGACACAAAACGCGGAGTAGTTTGGGTTAGTTTGCCGAACGGTGAAGATTGGTTATGGCGACCTGTAGCAGAAGGCATGTGCAAGTATGAGTCGGTGATTGATGGCACTTTAACGCTGGCGGATATTGCAACGATGAATGACATTTTATCGGTAAAATGGGAAAACGAAAAACGATTCCATGAGGCGAACAAGTGAGCGGAACAGTATTAAAAGAGTTCTTGGTAAAACTTGGTTTTGCTGTAGATAAGAACGGTGCTGAGACTTTTTCTTCTAAAGTTTTTTCTGCTGGTAAAAATATCGCAGTTTTGGGCGCGGCAGCGCAAGCTTCTGCCGCCGCTGTTGTTGGTTTTGTGTCTGTTATTGCAGACTCTATTGATAACTTAGCAGATGTATCTGGTCGCACGGGAGAGGCGGCCAGTGAGCTTGATAAGCTGGGATATATTGCAACGCTAACGGATTCCAGCATTGAGGCATCCAATTCCAGCGTGGAAAACTTGTCAAAAAATATCGGTGATGCAGCGATGGGGATGGGTCGCGCCCAAAAGGTTTTCGAGGAATTGGGAGTATCGGTTAAAAAAGAAAACGGTCAGATAAAAACCGCTGCTGAAATGATGGCGGAATTAAAAGATAAAATGCAAGGAATGGGGAAAGGTCAGCAACTAGCCATCATGGACAGGCTGGGAATTGATCGCACGATGATCGGCATGATGACGCAGGATGTGTCTGGCCTTGCTGCCGAGTATGACGCGATGCAGAAAGCGGCAGGGTTCAGCATGGAAGAAGCTGCAAGCTCTGCTAGTGATTACATGGATGCAATGAATAAATTGAAGCTGTTGTTTGCAAAATTGATGCAATCTGTGGCTGTGCCGTTTTTTAAAGGAATGACGAAAGGCATGGAGACGATGCAGAAAATGTTGGTCGACAACATGCCTCGCATTGTTGCGGTAATTACTCCCGTGATAAAAATTATTTTAGCGCTGCAAGATGTTTTTTTAGCGGCGGCGCAAGGGATTGTGAGTGCAATAAGTTTTGTTATTTCGCCATTGATGGAATTAAACAGAATGCTAGGCGGTGTACCTGCTTATATTTTGGGCGCTGCTGTTGCGTGGAAAGTGTTATCTGCGGCATTCTCGGCATCACCGATTGGCGTTGTTGTTGCGGGCATTATGGCGCTGATTGCTGCAATCGTTTTGCTGAAAGAAGATTTTGATGTTTGGAAAGCGGGCGGCGAATCGTTGATAGATTGGGAGCTGTGGGTTCCTGCAATCGAAGCCGCGCAAGGAGTGCTAGAAGGATTCCGTGGATTCTTGACGGATTGGTTTTCTGCATTGGGCGCGATGTTCGAGGCGTTGTTTGCGTTGCTGTCTGGCGACTTTGCGGGCGCGTGGGAGGGCGTGAAAAACATGCTCGGCAGTGTGATAGATATGTTTTCAGGGTTAATCAATATCGCTTCAAAAGTTGGCGGTGTTATCGGATCGGTGGCTGGTGGAATTTCCGCAATCGTCGGCGGTAAATCTGCATTGACTCCAAACCCTGCCGCAGGTGCTAGTGGTCAAACCAATCAAAATGTAAACCAGCAAACCGTGATAAATGTCAACGGTGCTGGTGATCCAAAAGCCGTAGGTAATGCGGTGGCTGGTCAGCAGTCAGGTGTTAATAATCAAATGCAACGCAATCTACAGGGTGCAGTGCGGTGAGCTGGATAAATAGCAATGCCGAGTTTTTGCCGCGCAGAAATGTAGGCGGGTGGGTTGCGAGCGTCACGATTTCTGAAAGTGCGTCCGATGATTTGGAGATAACCCAACATCCAGTGCAGGACGGTGCGGCGATTACCGACCACGCATACAAAAAGCCCGTGATGTTGTCTATTGAAGTTCAGTACTCTGACAACCTAACCGGCGTGCCGATTGATGAACAATACCGCAGGCTGTTGAGATTGCAGAATACCCGCGAGCCGTTGGATGTTGTTACTGGTAAGCGCATTTATCGCAATATGTTAATCAAGTCGATTTCAGAAACAACGGACAAAACAACCGACAAAGTTTTGAGCATTAAAATGGATTTGCAGGAGATTATTTTAGTTGCTGTTTCTACTGTAAAAATACCGGCATCGTCACAAAAAAAAGCAGCGCAGAAAGAGCCGAAAAGAACGGGGCAAACTGAGAACGGCGGTGCACGAAAAGGAGAGCCAACGAATACAACCGCGCCTGCAAAACCACAATCGAGACTAGCGGGGTTTGTGCGTGGCTGATGTAATCACAAAAATACCGATGACGGCAATCCCGCAACGCTTTAGAGTGGATATGGCTGGCGTTGAATATGAAATAGTCTCACGCTGGAATGGTGCGGTATCGTCGTGGGTTTTGGACTTGTACGATGCGAATCGCGAGCCGATGATCATGTGCATCCCGATGGTGTGTGGGATTGATTTGCTTTCGCAATACGGATATTTGAACATCGGCGCAGAGCTGTGGGTACTGACTGATGGAGATGATACCGCGCCGCCTACGATAGATAATTTAGGTGCGGAATCTAATTTGTTTTTGGTGGTGCGCAGTGAGTGATTTACAGTACAAGCGCACCTGTAATCTGATAGTATCTGATGCTGCTGGCAGTGGATTGGATTTGTCGAATCTGACTATAAACTTTGCCATTAAAAAAACAGACGGACAATCTCCAAACACTGCCAGCATCAAGGTGTATAACCTTTCGGATGAGACCGCAAAACAAATACAAAAAGAGTTTACGCGTGTGGTATTGCAAGCGGGTTACGAATCAAACCACGGCATTGTATTTGACGGCAATGTTAAAGCTGTAACGCTTGGTCGTGAGAATGTTGTGGATAGTTATATTGATATTCAAGCGGCGGATGGTGACGAGGGTTACAATTTCTCTGTAGTGAACGCGACATTATCGGCAGGCGCAACGCAGCGAGACCAAATAAAGGAAACAGCGAAAGCAATGAAGCAGTTTGGCGTTGCTGAGGGTCATGTTGATAGTGCCACTGATACGCCGCCATTGCCTCGCGGAAAAGTGATGTATGGAAACGCAAGAAAATATAACCGGCAATCGGCGCAATCGACGGGATGCAGTTGGTCAATTCAAAATGGCAGGGTGCAAGTTGTTGCACTGAAAGGTGTACTACCTAATACAGCCGTGCAGTTGAATAGCCGCTCTGGTTTGGTGGGAACTCCTGAACAAACCAGTGACGGAATAAAGTTCCGATGCCTGATAAATCCGGCGATAGTTGTCGGCGGTGCAATTCAAATAAATGAGCGTGATATTCAAGCTGCAAAGTTAGATGATAACGCAAGCGGGCAGCCTGACAGCGCTGAAAAAAAAGAACCTGTGGAGATTACTGCCGATGGTTTTTATCGCGTTGTTAGCTTGGACATTGCAGGCAATTCACGCGGGAATGATTGGTATATTGATGGGGTATGTGTGCCGCTTGGCGATACTCCAGATGGCAAAAAGGTTACAGGCAATGGCTGATAGACGCGAGAAATACGACGACCCAGAGGAAGCGTTACGCTCGGCGATGGAGGACGCGCAGGCGAATATGTGGACGGCGTTACCTGCAACGGTGACGGCTGTAGATTTGGTTGCACAGACAATTTCAGCGCAGCCGAATGTAAAAGGGTCGCAATCAAAACCTGATGGTAGTAGCGAAAGTATATCTATGCCGATGCTAGTTGATGTGCCGATTTGCTGGCCGCGTGCCGGTGGTTTTGCTGTGACGTTACCGATTAAAGCAGGCGATGAGGTGTTGATTGTTTTTGCTTCGAGAGCGATAGATGGATGGTGGCAGAGTGGTGGCGAGCAAGAACCTGTCGAATCGCGAATGCACGATTTGTCTGATGGGTTTGCTATTTTTGCGCCGACAAGCCAAGCAAAAAAATTAACAAATGTGCAGAATGATGGCATAGAGATACGGCTAGAAGATAGGTCTGCATTTTGGAAGCTGGACGAAAACGGTGATATTTACTCGACATTCGGCACCATGTTTTTGACTGGTGATATTGTTCAAGTTGGCAATCAAACTATAACCGGCAACACAGCGCAGACTGGAAAAATTGAAGCGACTAACGATGTAAAAGCTTCCACTATTTCGCTGAAAAATCACGGGCATTTTGCTTTTGATAATGTAACGCCGCTTACAGGGAAGCCAATACCATGAGATACAGGAAATTAGACAGTGCCGGTGATATGTTATTCGGACACCAGTTGCAAGATTTTTTCATTGATGATTCGCTTGCGGTTGCTCAGGCTGTAAAAACAAGGCTTGCACTGTGGCTTGGCGAGTGGTATCTGGATTTGGAAGATGGTACTCCGTGGCAAAATGGCATCCTCGGAAAGGGTACTGATGTGACTGCCGATGCGTTATTGCGTAGAAGGATTTTAGAGACAGAAGGTGTTGTTGAAATAGTTGACGGCACTTATTTTTCCACGCTTGACAGAGATACTAGAACGCTATCGGTTGCGTGTACAATCGAAACAATTTATGGCACTGCACAGGTGAGCGCGTGAACATCACAGATTTAATTTATATCGACCAAGATGGGTTCCACTTTCCCGATTTCCCGACGCTGTTTCAGCGGTATCAGGATGCCTACCGAGTGATTTACGGTGCAGATATTTACATTGATGCCGACTCGCAAGATGGCGCATTCTTGGCATTGTTCGCGCAATCCGTTTATGATTTGTGCAATGTTTTTTCCGGCGTTTATACCAGTTTTTCTCCGGCGCTTGGCATCGGTGACGCATTAACGCGCAATGTAGCAATCAACGGAATCACTAGACGCGCTGCAACGCACTCTACCGCTGATGTGAATGTAGTCGGCACGGTTGGCACGACGATTGCAGCTGGAAAAATCAGGGACGCTCTGGGCAATTTGTGGAGCATCCCGACTAATACAGTGATTCCGGTCGGCGGCACTATCACAGTTACTGCCACCTGTGACACAGAGGGCGCTATCACTGCCGCTGCTGGCGCATTGAATCAGATTGGTACACCCCAGAGAGGGTGGGTGTCGGTCACGAATCCACTGGCTGCTGTGGCGGGTGTGAACGCTGAGACAGATGCAGAGCTAAGATTAAGACAACAGCTATCAACGATGCTCACTGCATACGATACCGTCGGTGCAATCGAGTCAGGCATTGCGGATGTGGATGGCGTGACTGAGCAGCGCGTGTATGAGAATGATACTAATAGCACCAATGCTGATGGCTTGGTTGCTCACACGATTGCAGCGGTTGTGCTGGGCGGTGACACACAAGATATTATCGACGCGATTGGAGACAACAAACCGCCGGGCTGCGGCACTCAAGGAACGACTACAGGCAGTTACACCGACTCGCGCGGCGTTGTTAAGACGATCAATTTTTATCGACCTGCCGGCGTAGGCATAAAAGCGACTGTTGCTATTACGGCTCTGGCTGGTTATGTCAGCGACTACGAGACAGAGTTAAAGCAGTCGATTGCCGACGCAATAAATGCGCTGGCGATTGGTGAGGATGTTTTAATCACGCGATTATTTGCACCCGCAACCTTGAACGGTTTGGATGGCGGGAAAACTTACAATCTTACAGATTTAAAAATTGCGAAACTTGCTGGCTCGCCTGCGTTTGCGGATGTTGCCATTGCTTATACCGAAATGGCAACCTGCTCTGTGTCTGACATTACGGTTACAGTGACATGATTGGTTATAGCGTAGAAGATTATCTGGATTTAATACCAGCGCAGCACAGGAATCAGCCGCGCTATTCTGCAACTGTTAGCGAATCTCTAACGCCTACATTTGCGATGCAGGATATTGGAGTATCCACGCTGCAAACGATCAATGTAGATACTTCTAGGGGCGTTCAACTTGATTGGATTGGGTTGTGGGTTGGCGTTTCCAGACGGGTTCCCCTGCCGATTTCTGATGTGTATTTTTCGTGGCAGGTTTCTATCCCGACCGGTTGGGATGCTGGTATCTGGCGCGGCGAACACAGTGCAGGAACCGCTTTACATGATTTGCCTGATGACTATTACCGCAGAATTATCAAAGCGAAAATACAGGCTAATATAAGACGTAGAACTACAGACGATATTTATGCCATTTTTGATGCGGCTTTTCCGTCAAAAGTAATCACCATCACGGATAATCTAGACATGACGATGACGCTTAATTACACTATTTCAGATTTTGATGCTTTCGGGATTGCGCTCATAGAGAACGATTTGATACCTGTGAAAATTGCAGGCGTAGGCATCACATACAACGGGGTTTAATCATGGCAACGAATGAGATTTTACAGTTTGGCGCAAGTGCAACTGGTGGAGATATTCTCGACCAAGCAGCATACACGGCTGACGCTCAGAGAACAGGCGGTCATCAAGTCGGCATTGCGCGAAACGAGCTAGAAAATAAAGTTCTTCTGCAAGTGTCAACGATTTCTGCCGCGCTTGCTCAGTATGTTGCTGACTCTCAGACAAACAATATTGCAGATAGTGTTGCTGTTGCTACGCTTGCTGATTATATCGAGCAAGCCGTGAGAAATACTGCAATCATGTACGCGGTTGCAGGCGGTACAAGTGATGCAATTACCGCTACTTTTTTTCCTGCTACCGATCAGTTGACAGACGGCAGGTTGATGATTGTGCGTTGCAACACGGCGAACACTACCACTACCCCGACATTTAACCCCGATGGCTTAGGTGCAAAGCCGATTGTGAAAGGCTCAAATAATCCGCTGGAAATTGGTGATATTTCCGGATTGGGTTTTCATTTGATCTTGTCCTACGATTCTGCATTAGATAAGTTTGTGCTAAACAATCCGGCGCGTGGTGTAAGCTCAACCACTTCGCCTAGACAGATTTTTTCCGTTGTAGATTCAAAGCCCAACGGTGTGGATGGTGGCACTTTTACTGCTGGAAGTTGGCAGACTCGCACACTAAACACAATCATCACCAACACAATATCCGGCGCGTCATTAAGCAACAATCGGATAACATTGCCCGCTGGCACTTATATAGTCACTGCACACGCACCTGGGCTTGATGTTAATCGGCATCAAGCAGTATTATTCGGCGTGAGCGGTGATACAGGAAATTTAATTGTTGGCACAAGCGAAAACACCACTGACAATAGCCTGAGCACAAGTAATCCTGTCTGCACAAAAAGCGTAATCGTTAAGCAATTAACTCTATCAACAACAACCGTTTTGGAGTTGCGTCATAAATGCAGCGTTACAAGAACAGGCGCTGGACTAGGTGCTGCTGCATCCACTGGTGCAGGTGAGATTTATTCTACTGTATTTATTGAGCGCGTTTTATTGCCGACGGTTTATCCATGGTTATTGCCTAGCGGCACACCAACAAACACCGCTGTCGCAGCTAACGATCCGCTAACGGATGCTATTTGGAAGTTGCAAGGACAAACACTTGCGCTGCGTAGTGTCGCGTTTATCAACACCGGAGCGGGTTCTACTTACACAATGACAGAGGAAGAAAGTGCCGCCGCATCGTGGGTTTTTATTGCTGGCACTTCTGATTGTACGGTTACGCCAATCTATAATACTTTGACGCAGGGCGTTAAAAAAATAATCACGGAATATTCGGCACACGATATAACGATTGACGGAATTGTTTATGGTGCCGGTGCATACGGGGCATTCGATGCGTTCATAGTTCACAATGGGACTTTCGGTGTTTTGCCTTTGACAGACGGAGCGGCAAACTCGCGTGTGTTTGAAAAAAATTCAACGACATACAACCTCGCTGATTTGATTAACGGAACTTACAATTATTTCTCCAACGCTTCTGCCGTAACTTTAACCGTGCAGCCGAACGCGACTGCTGCAATACCGGCAAATGCTGAGTATCAAATCGAAGCGCGTGGAGCTGGTGGTTTGACTATTGTTGCTGGCAGTGGTGTGACGATTATCCCGCCTAAAGGGGGTAGTCTAGTTTTAGCGCAGGGTGATTTTGTGAAAATAAAAAGGACTAATTTAGATGAGTTTAAGCTGATCGGAACTACAGTGTAGACAACTTAATTTTTAACAGAGGTAAAAACAAAATGAACGCAATCAATATCACAGTACCTTTTTTATTCAACGGCGTACATTATGCAGGTATGTCAATTCATAATGGCGTGGATTTTGAATTAGTGGACGCGCCCTGCGGCGCAGGTAGGCAACTGATAAAACTTATTGGCGCTGGAGAAAACTACCCGACTGGTTTGATCTGGGATGCAGTTTCGGCGGTGAATGCTGATGAGCCAGCGTACCCGCTTTATTTGCAGGTTATTCCAGCGTCGTCTGCAAGTTAATTCGCGGAAGCGGGGGAGAGATGAAAATGATCGACAAAGACCCGCTGGGGTATTCTGTTGTTACTTATGCTTGGGTTTTGTTGCTTTCCGTCTGGGGCGGCGTTGTAAACTTTATCCAGCGCTTAAAGCGAGGCGAAGCTAAAGCGCATAATATCGTAGAGCTGATTGGTGAAGTGGTTATTTCAGCGTTTGTTGGAATCGTTACTTTTTATCTGTGTGAATTGTCTGCGTTTCCTCAGATTTTAACCGCTGCGCTGGTAGCCGTTTCTGGTCATATGGGGACGCGCTCGCTTTTCTTTTTTGAGAGAGTGCTGGAAAAAATAATCAAAAACAAAACGGGCGCGTTATGAGCGAAAAAAATGGACAAACAATCAAGGACGATTTTCCACGCGCACTGGAAGTCGTGTTAAAGCTGGAAGGCGGGTACTCGGATGATCCTCGCGATAGCGGCGGGAAAACGCAATACGGAATCACGGAAAAAGTGGCTAGGGCGTTTGGCTATGCGGGCGAAATGCAAAAGCTGCCGCTTGAAGTCGCGGAAAACATTTACCGTTCGGGGTATTGGAATAACTGCAAGTGTGATCAGTTGCCATACCCTTTGAGCCTGTATGTTTTTGACTGTGCCGTAAATCAGGGAAGCGATGCAGCAAAGAAACTTTTGCAGGCGGCGTTGAATGTTAAACAGGATGGCTTGATCGGCGCTGTAACGCTTGCGGCTGCCAGCAAGTCCGGTAGTGAGACTGCTGCATTATTTATGGCTGGCAGGGCGCTCAGGTATACAGGGACGCGTGGCTTTGATGTTTACGGAAAGGGCTGGCTCAAACGGTTATTTATCGTGACACGAGAAGGCGAGAAATGAAAAAGATTTTTGCTTGGATAAAAAAACTGGTGGCGATTGGCGCGAAAGTTTCAACCAATCCAAAAGTAAAAGCAGAGCTAGAAGCTGCTGACAAGATATTAAATGCGCCCGATTCTGACTCCCGCTGATTGCAAACTGTACCCTGACGAGCAGGGATGTGATTTAGTTGAAGATTTTGTCGTGGTCGATACGCTGGGAAAAGCGCACACAATTCCAGCGGGTTTTTGGTTCAACGGCGGCTCAATTCCGGCTGCATTTTGGCAGGCAACATTCACGCCATTTGATATGCGTGTCATTGATTTTTTCCTGTTCCACGACTGGGCGTACACTTCACACTGTTGCGACAAGCGCACTGCTGACGATACGCTGCAAGCAGGTATCCGGTCGCAAGGTTTAACGCTCAGAGGCGCAGTGGTGACTACTGCCGTCAGGCTTTTCGGGGATTCAAGCTGGAAGCGCACAAGCATAGACGCGCTCTACTTGCGTAGATTAAAGCTGCAAATCCAGTTGAGCGGGCGCGATCCTGCTATATACATGCTGACTTAATCTGCTCGGAGTTATACGACATTGGGTCTATTAGTAGTTATGCACCAGCAGGCGGTGGCGGTAGTGGCATCCAATGTGTGGGCTGTAAACCTTCATATCTGCTGTTCTCAGCTCCAAAACTTCGGCTTGGATGAAACAAGCTAAAATCACAATCACAAAACCCGCCATCACTACCCATATAATCTATGCCATCTTCTTCGCCATCCTGCCATCGTCCGGCTGTTGATGTTGCAATCATGTCATTATCGTCAGAGCATCCAATTAAAATTAGCGTTCCATCTTTTGGAGCTGTATCAATCGGTTTCCACTCGCTCGCTGAACGCTCTGCCTTCAACATCGACCATACTCTAGCAATCTCGGCGCGTAATTGGGTTTCTGTCGTAAAATTCATATTATCCACCTGTAATAATTAGCTGTTGCATAACAATTCGTTCAAAGTCGCCCTCACGGGCTGGACGCTGCGCCTACGGCTTGCGCCCTTTAACTCCGGGTTAGGGCGCAGTTCGCTCTTCGCGCCAGTCAAGATGTTGTATTCAACCCGCCAAAACTCCGCTTGCTTCCAGCCTTCGCGGTTCTCTCGCTCAAGCTCTACAAGCGTAGTTCGCATTTGCTCAATCTCATCGCAAAGCGGCAGCAAGTCTTTCAGCATCACGCACGGCCATGTCGCATTTCGCATCGCAGCTTGTCGCCTAATCTCGGCAATCAATTCCGGGGTCGTGTATCTGCTCAATTCCTCGCTCCGTTGTATGCTGCGCCCTAACAATTCATTCAAGCCGACGCCGCTTCGCAGCGCGGCTTAATTCAGGCGTTATACACCTTGCAGTTTCTCAAGTTCATCTTGCAGAGCCTTTACCCGCTTTTCTTTAAGCTCCGCATCAACAAGACCTTTGTTCCGCTGCAAAATTTCTGGGAAAGCCGCGTGTACGGCTGCTGATTTTTCGCTTGTGAAGTACAGAGCTTTGTTCGCTGAGTCTATGTACTTTGGCTCAAACTGTTTAAGCTCGTTAAAAAATGCCTGAAATGTTTTAGTTGGGTATTCTTGGCCGAAAATGTACGCGCCTGTTGGGAAGCAAATAACATACAGCCACTCGTTTTCCGGCTGAGAATCATCATCAGACCAAGATATAGTGCGGCTGTGCGCCTCGCCATAAATCGCGATAGTTTGATAATCTGAGAGTTTGTACCAGTTGTCGCCATAGCCATAATAGCTTGGTATTTCCACCCCGAACTCCGCCGAAATTTCTTCTAATTGAATAAGCCGCTTTAGGTTGCTTCTAATATCCACGCTGCTGTCAATGGCTGTTGCCGCAATGCAGTCATCAACTGTAGCCAGTATTGCTTTGTATGCTTCTATCTTTTTCATTTTAGCTCTCCAATACTCGGTGTATAACTGTCGCTTCAACTCGGACGGCGCTATGCGCCGCCGGTTAAGCTGGTGTTATATGTCATGCGTAAATAATCAACGCTCTAGCCATTTTCAGTTTTTCTCTTTCGCTTGCCGAACTTTCGATAATGCACTTAATCGCCTGCAACTTTGCATCGGCATAAAGAAAATCAAGTTCAATGCCTTTGTTGGCATCAATAATTTCATCGCGCCTTCTTACCTCGTCCTGCCATTCTTCTTCTGTCATAAGTCCTCCGTAGGAAAAATGCCGCATAACAACGCAATCAAGCGGACTAGCCGCTTATTACAGGGTTATACATCGCGTTTAATACGCGCCAAGTATTTCAGCGACTTTTCTTTATCAGCTTGCGTCGTGTACATTTCAACTCGCAGCTTCACAAGCCCAAGTCTTTCGGCTTCCTCTGATCGCTTCTTGCGTCCAGCGGCCATGATTTCTGCTTTAGGCTTCACTCAACAGATACTCCTCTGTTTTGTGGTAGCAGCCTTGGCAAAAAGGACCGTCTCCTTCATCGGTATATATTGCATCTTCTTCACATCTCCCAGTCGGGTCATCGCACTTGCAGCATATTTGCAGCGTGCCAGGATAATTGCTTGCATTCCATGCGGCATGTGCGCTTTGCGTCATCGCTCGGCGTTTTCCTTCCGGCCATGTATTCATGCCACTACGCTCGCAACATATTTTATTGACCCATTGTTCATTCCTGCCAGCAACTCATCCCTCCGAATGCTGCGATTGCCTTGTTTCGTAGCCAGATAGTAAAGTTGTGTGCCGCGAATCTTTACGCTGCCAGCAACGGTAGCTTCTATGCCATCAATGTTCAGTACCCAGCCGTTGTAAATTTTCATGTCTGCATCTCCGTGGTTGATGTGGTCATTATACACGGTAACGCGTTACCTGCAAGCACTATTTCAAACTATTTTCACTGGTAATTCATACAGTGCATTAGTGCAGCCTCGATACGCATGTCGATAAACGATTGCAGTAAAGAGCGGTCTATGCTGTCTTGTATGACGAGTGGAATCACATCGCTGCCCCGCACATTTCCTTGCAGTTTTCACACTTTCCAAGATATGTTTTTTTGTTCAATTTTGACACAAGCTGCTTTCCTTTTATGAATCGCTTTTTCTTTACAAGGATAACGCCATTTAATACCAGCTCATTTTTAGGTGACGGCCTGAAAACGGTATCTATATATTGCCTGCCATTTATTATGCCATCCTGTATAACTGATAGGGCATAACCGTCTGGATGCTGTTTATTAAAATCACAAGTCACAACCCGTAATATAGACCGGCAAAATGGCTTAACTCTTTCAAACTGAGCCATAGAGTTATTTAGTATATCCTTGTTATCCATTGCCGATACCGAGGTGTTTATACAGACATTCAGCGTTTTCAGCTTTAGCAACTGCCTAAGCGTTAGATTGTTCCAGTGCTTAGTTATTATCACTATTTCCTTTTTTGGCATAGGAAAAAAATCATCTTGTCTATCGTGTTGCAATAGTTCGCATATATCCAGCGTATGCCCCCAATCCTCTGACGGATCGCCCATTGTTCCCATTCTTATAAATGGCATATCAATACGGCTTATCTGATTTTTTATGCTCTCTAGATGGCTTGAGTTTTTGAAGCCCCTGTAAACTGTCTTAGAAAAATCATACCCGTATATCTTTGCGCTTCTAAATGCGTAGCAATCGCCATAGCATCCGTTTTCTGTAGCATTAACGCCACTATAGCAACCCAAAGAAGGGTCTATTGAATAAACCCCTCTTGAGTTTCTAGCTAATGTTATCTTGTTTTTGTACTCGCGCATTAAAGGCGGCCAATAGCCGGGTAAAGTTCTTTGATTTTATCTGCATCGCCTTTGAAAAAGGCGTATATCTTTTGCTCGCACTTAGGCCATTTTCTAGCAGTCAGCGTTTTCTTTGCCTGTGCGCGTCTTGTGAATTCAGACTCAAGATACACAATGCGGTTATAGATCAGCAATCCTTGGCTTTTGAAAAACAATTCATGCTCTGCCTCGCACCCATAATACCCGCCATCCTTGCCGCGACTGTCGCCAGTCATGATGACAAAAAAAGTATTGTCCTTCATTGCCTTGATAGCGTTTTCATAACCAGCAAAAAGCATATCCCTGAATTCTGCATAGGTAGGATATGAGTTCAGCTCCCCCTCTGGCGGCTTGCCATCATAGTCAAGATACGTTTCAACCTTGTAGTATGGTGGGCATGAGAAAGTAAGATCAGATTGTTTCTCAGGGATATAAAGCGCGGTATTTGATTTTGTCCATTTGACGTTTTCAAAATCTTGGCATATTGCGTTATTTGCATCGCACTGATTTTGTCGTATCTCAGAGGATTCATATTCAAACCCGCACCCACCAGCAACAAAACCCATCTGTACACCGCCGCCAAATGGATTGTAGACGCGCTTACCGTCTTTTGGCATAAACATACGGGCAATGATTTCGCATGCTGTGGGGTCTAATACACTGGCATTGCCGTTAAGGGTTTTGCTGCTATCCGTTAATACTTCGCCATCCTCTACGCTTTGCTTTGACAGTACAACATTTGCAAAGCCAGCTTTGCCCTGCCAGCATCCTTCGCGTGATGCAAACTTAGGATTAGGTATTCCGTGACGTTCGCCCGCGCTTTCAATCTGTGCATTCCAATCCTTTTTAATCTGCATCCATTCGCCTTTGGTAGAGTTCCAAAGGTTTGTAAGTGCAATATGCGCCAATAGTTTCATTCGCACTTGGCTAAACTCACCGTAAACGATGTATTCAAAATCAGATTTTACAAGGTATGTTTTAAATCCCAACTTATGGAATACATCAGGACGCTCTAGGTCATGCTTGCGCGATACAGTCATGACCATTGGATAGCCAAAGGTGTTTTGCTCAATGATTTTTTGAATCATCATGCTGTATATTTTTTTGCTTTTCTTTTCTGGATACATAGCAGATTGCAATAGGCAAAACTCGCCTACATCGTGGTTTATCTGAAAGGTAAAAAATCCCGCAAACTCTCCCGCAATCTTTAAAATAATGGCAGAATGTATCTGCATGTTTTTGCGTGCCGCCCGATAAGCTACACCATCAAGCAAAGCTAATTCTGCAACCTGAGTTTCAAATCCAGAGCCAATGACACTATCAAGCTGTATAAGCTCAATGTCAGCTTCTAAAAAATCCACTTGGCTTTCTTCGGTTTGCTCTATCTTACGCTTTGCCATGTTTTGTAGCTCCTTATCACTTCGATTGATAGTTGTCTTAATTGTGTGGTTTGTTGCTGTAAGGTTGTTTGGTGAGTTTTATTTAAGTGTAAAAAATTGACAATCCACGCGCTATACATGCACCCAGCTCAAAAAGTATCTAACTTTTTCTATCGTTCTAACGTGTACACCGTACTTTTCAGCCTGACTTTTTGCGGTGACGCTGACAGCTTCAAGTCGTATTTTTTTAACAATTTCTTCGGTCAGTTTCGAGTGCGATAAATCCTCACCGCGTCGAGCGTAATAGCGCGCATTTAGTAAATACTCTCGACGGTTTATGTTATGTCTTCCGCGTCCCATAAATTACTCCGTTGTGCTTTAGATGACACACATAGCCTTGCTCCTGTGTGTGTTGTCAGTATACACGGTAACGCGTTACCCGCAATAGCCTAATGCAATTATTTTCACTGGTAATTCATACAGTACCGGCGACACATAACAAGCGCATCAAGCGGACTAAAGCCGCTTATGCGCGTGGTTAGGTGTCACCGTGAACAAACTTCACAGCAACAGGAATAACATCGCATGCTTCATCCGGAACCAACCCTTTCTGCATTGCCAGCAGTCTGCCTATTTTCATCAGCAATTCTCCGGTTATCTCAACGCTGAAACGAGGCAGTAAAACACCCTCGCCAGTAACCACTTGCAAATCAACTTCAACCATCATAATCATCAACTCCTGAAACCTAACTACTCGGTGAAGGCGCGACGCTTTCAGCGCGGCATTAACTCTGTGTTAGCCTCGTTTAATGGGTGAAATCAACTATGCAGCCATCCCTATTTTGCGCATCATCCTGTAACACGAGCGTGTAGCTGCAACATCGGCGCGGTTATACTTGACTATTTCTTCAAGCCTTCCTGCTGCAAAATACTCAGCAACCATACTTCCATCCATTTCTTTTTTTGGCGATTCCACGCCAAGCGCAACGCACAATTTTTCGAGTGATATTCTGTTTCCTGCGCCAACCCACATAGTCATCGTGTCGCACAATTCCCAAGGCTTTGAATCAAACGGCAGCAGGTTTCTGTCGAACGGAACATTATTGACAACGCAGCGCTGCGCAATGAAGCGCAAGTCCCACGCTATATTGTGACCGACAATTTTTGGCGCCATCAGCGTATGCGACCCAGCTCCGGCAATATCTTTTATCGCAGCAATCAGACCCAGTAAAACAGCTTTTTCATCTGCAATGCCTGACGAAACAGAAACAATGTCCTCGCTGTCAACATCACCAACAGAAGCGCACAGGATGCGCCCGAAGCTGCCGTCCAGCCCAGTCTTGTCGATAATATCTGCGCACTTGGTCGCAATGTCAGCCTCGATTTTTTCTGGGTCTTTCAAGCGGGAATCAGGCTTTATGCTTGCCAGCAGGAAATCAATCTGCTGCTGGTTTGCGCATGGCAATGTTTCAATGTCTACCACAATATGCCTTGTCATTTTTTTGTCCTCATTATTTATGTTCATTTTTACCGCATTTTTTTTGAAGCATCGCCACCGCCGCTGCATATTTTTGCATCGGAAGTGCCGCTACAGAATCAATGCCGAAGTATTGGCAGAATGCAGCCTTGTTGCTTTTTGTTTCGTCGAGCAATCTATTTAACTCGGAAAACTCGTCATCGCCGATAGTGAGATTGCTAGGCATCACTTTGGGCGGTTGATTGCTATTAGATAGCGGCTTCCATTTCATTCCTTTCATTGCGTTTATGTGCTTTGTCAAATCCCACACCTTTTTACCATTGTCATCAACAACGCTTGGGTAGTTGCCGCCTTCTTTTTTTGCGTCCGCTGGTAGATAAACCATGTCCAAATCGTACAGGAATCGACCAACGCCGAAATTTACACAAGCGCGTTTGAAGCTATCCGAAGCCTCCCCTTTTTCAGCTTCTGTATTGCTTTCCGTGCCGCAGTCCATTCTCCACAGCACAGAACAGTCAGGCATGACAATGCCGACCTCACAGTAGATATGACCTTTAATTTCAATGTGACGGCGTTGCCACCCGTACACACAAACATCATCAAGTCTCTGCATCGCGTCACGCGCATCAATATAAGCAACGCAAGTTGCCAAAGGCTTGTTCTTGCTGAATGACTGCACGCGCCACTTGTATGGCATTGGCTCAGAAAGAGCCGGTAGAATTGTCTTTAGGTATTCATCGTTCATTTTTCTATCCTCAAAAATTTATTTCTGGCGCGCCTTTTCGCTCTAACAATAGAGCGTGCAGCGCATCGTACAATTCATTCAACTCTTTTGTATCTCTGTACCCATACAGTGCCAGCTTAAAAAAAACGGAACCATCAGAGTCGAAAATAGATACGCTCGCGGTGCTGTATCCTTTAAGATTCGTTGATGCGCTAAATGAGGAATCGAGACCAACAGACCAAAACTCCTGTGATAGCGCGAAAATATCACTCACAATGCGCTCCGGTGGATAATCACTCATCGTCTTGTTCCTCTGGGTTGCAGTGCGGGCAAATGCTTTGATCGTGGTCTGGGTCTCGGCAATCGAGCATGTTGTTTTGCTCGACACGGTTTCTGTGTCTGCGCTCTGTGAACGGGTCTGGACCGTCATAGCCCCGGTCGCAGGCTTCCTCGTAGTTCATGCCGCCACCTTCTTGCTGTCTCCAGCTATCCAAAGGCGCGCCTTGTGGAAGGCTTCTGTCGCCGTACCGCCAAAGAACGCGGCGCGTGTTCCCTGTATGCGCGCCATCCAAAAGCAACCCCGAGGGGCAGGCGTAGCCGTAACAACTTCACCGCCAATGATTGTCATAACTCGTGATATGTTCATGGTCTTTCTCCTGTGTGTGTCAGCCCGTCTAGCTGATATGGTTATAGTACTATGACGATCACACCTTGCAAGCATTATTTACTACGATATTTATCTTATGTATGTCTATACAGTAGTTGACAAGGCAAGCTTGTTAAGATAAGCGCACAAATCTATAAGCAACTCTGGGCGCTCTGGCGATCCTGTAAGACTAGCATCGCAAATCATTAAATCATCACACTGCACTGATACAGTGACTCTCGCTGTATCAACATCTAACCACTCAACATCAAAAGCGCAATCAATGCCTTTTTCTTCGATCCTGCACACGGATTCCATAATGTCCAACACTGTTCTTTTTATGCTTTGGGTTTTTTGTATTTCCGACATATCTCTTTCAGCTCCAAAATTGTCCAGCGTTTTTTGTCGTAGTTTGTCTCTAGTTTTTCAACTTCATCAATGCCAATCTTTTTTATCAAACCTTTTCGGTATTCGATCAAGTTTCCGCTCAAACTTGTATTACACCGTTCGCATTGCCCCGACACGTTTTTTTCATCAAAGCGCAAAGCCGTATGCAATCCTGCTGGTCGATAATGTCCTGCATTTCTTTTACCTTTGCCGTCCGGTACGCCGCAACTGATGCACGGCAAACCTTTGTCTCGCTCCCGTATCCACGCATTAAAAACTATCTGCGCTTTTTTAAGCCAATGCGATCTGTCCGTTTCTTTCAGCAATCGCTTTTTTTCTTTCGTAATGGCGCGTTCTTTTTTCTCCCGTTTTCCTTTCGCTAATTCGGCAGCGCATTTAACGCCGCACACGCGCTGCAATGTCTGAAAAGGCTGGAATGCTTCCTTGCATACCGCGCAATTTTTTGGCTTTAGGTTATACATTTATATCAATTTTATCCATATAATCTAATCCTTGGTATTTGTGTATATTTTTACTTTTGCCATCAGTCCAAATCTTCAGCTGTTTAACAGACCGACCCGAGCAGTACAGATCGAAAGATAAAAACATATGAGCAACGGGCAGCGAAGCAAGCTCAACGCCTCGTGTTGATTTTTCGCGTGCAAGATAATCGCGCAGCAGAAGTATCGGAGAATCCGGCTCTAGGTTTGCGCCGGATTCCAGCTTTTCAAAAAATGAGTTTGATTTCTCTCTGTCAAATCTCATTGTCGCGTATCTAACATAGCCGAAGATTCTTCCACTAACCAGTTTTCTGAATTGCTTAGACAAGCTGTATTCTTCGGCGATGATCTGTATTAGATCATCATTTTTAGCTCGATCTGCTATCTCTGTTGTTGTTATTTGATTATTTCTTTTTGCGCTAGAAGCTAAAAAAGAAGACTTTGTTTTTTCCCAGCTCAAGGCGGCTAGTGCGATTGTTGCACATAACTTGTAATACTTCATCCCCGAAATAGAAAGCACATCCGAGGCGGTGCGCGCTGAGCCGTTTATGTCTATCGTTGCAAACACATCATCTTTTAGACCGAAAATAACAAGGCTATCAACGGCAATTCCGGCTAATATAATTGCGCTGAGTCGCGTTTGACCGTCGATCAACTCTCCAGACTCGTTGAATCTGATCGCGTCTCCATTCATCCGCCATTCGCCGTTCTTGATTGCGTTAGCAATCGACCACGATCTATTTTCAGCAAGAGGTCTATTTTTTGTATTGCGTTTTAAAAAATCAGCAGCGATAGCCGGGGTAATTGTCATTTTTTCTATTTTCATTGTGTTTCTCCTTTTGTTTATCAGACTGTCTAGCTGATGTGGTTAAAATAAAAATGTATTAGTTCGAGACTCATAGTATTACTCCGCTCTCAGTTATCCGACCTCCCGCAGGCAGTGCGTACAGTTGCTCACCATGCCGCAAATCGCGCTCAGACCGCATTTGAACTTGATTCAATCTAGTGTATTTAATCGCCGCAGGAGCCGTGATTAGCATTCCACCGATTGAAAACACTTTATGCTCGTGAAACATTGAGCCGCAATAAAAACCGTTTTTTTCTTTGTCATTTCTTTTCTTTGCTGCCATTTTACTACTCCCCAAAAAATATTAAGTGCCGTAAGCCTGCCGCTCTGCTCGCATGTTCGCTTGCTCAGTGCGCCACAATTCAATTTTTGCATGACATCCAGCAATCATCAGCTTCAAGTATTCTTCACGCTCTACCGCAATCTGCAAGGCAGTGAGCAGCGCAATGTAGTCATCGTGAGCATAGGCATAGCTCTCGCGTTCTTGTCCTGTTTTTATGCCTGCTTTTTCTGCCTCTATCATCAACAATGCTTTTTTGCTCTTGCGAAATTGCTCAAAATATACACGCTCGCTTTTTGCTTCTGCGTATTTCTTAGCATTGTCGCGGATGAAGGTTAGCGTTTTTTCAATGTCGATCTCTTGCATTTTCTACCTCGAATAAGTGCCAGTTGAGCGGTAGGGACTGGCGGCTCCGCACACGCTTATCGCGTCCTGCACCCTCGCTCTTGAGATTATTTAACAAGCCGATATTTGATAATCTTTGTTGAACCCCATCGGGTGTCCTTCAGAGTTATCCACGTCTTGCTGATAACGTATCCCTTTTCTGTCAATTCGCAAATCCTACGGGACAAAGACAACACACCAATATCTACTGCTTGTAGCGTTGTGATGCCTTTGTGTTTTTTCATGTAGGCGATGATTGCAGCGTTTTGCGTTTTTGTTTTCATGGCATTTCCTCTGTGTGTTAGATTTCCGCTTACCGCAGTGTTATGCACCACGGTTTTCTGCCAGTTGCCATGCCGCGCACATCCACACAGCATAAGCAGCGTAAGCAATGAACGCGCATATAAAGATTGGGTCTAGCCAATGCTCAAAGCGTTCGCCAAAGATTAGTCGCTCAACAGTAGCCTCAAGCACATTGAACATAATGTAAAAGAGCATCACAGTCAGCGTAGAAGCAACAGGGTTTCCTTTGCTTGCTTTAGCCAGTGCCAGCGTGTATGTCTCAAATTTATTCATTGTCCTACTCTGTGTTGATTAGATAAATATATAACAAATGCTCGCATATTTGTGAATTATTTTCTACGATATTTGTCGTATTGACTTGCCAGACAGGAACGACTGCATCAGAGCGTTAGACTGGTATTGAGCATCAGCCTTTTCTCTTTGTTTCTTTTCCATAGTAAACCCGTAAGCTCTAAAGCCTTTTGGTTTTAGAAGCCCGTGCTTAACGCGATAATTTTTTATAGACATTGATGGGCGACCTATCATCAGCCCTATCTCTCTGTCGGGCTTTGTTTGCCAGTTTTCTTCTATAATCCTTATCTCGTGCGGAGTCATTGATCCAATAAAGTTATAATTTCTCATAAGCCGTCAGCCCAGCTTTTGTCTGTGTGAGTTTCTACAAATCCAACCACGTTCTTTCGCGCCCCTTGTTTCTCGATTGCAATTTTTAGCTTCGCCCCGTCCATCGCCAAAAACTGCTGCTGACGGGATAGATTCTTAATCCACTGGTTTAGCCACTGAGACTCAATTTTTTTGTCGCCACGCGCAGCCCAGTACCTTCTGAATTCGTCGAGTAGCGCAGGATCAAGCGGGTCTACAGCGGTTATACCTCGCAACTGGCAGAGCGATTCAAGATCGTGGTTAGACATGTTGGGAAGCCAGTCTAGTGACATGACGAATGCCTCGCTTGCGGCGGTGTTGTTGTTGTTTTCTTTTGGTTCTTGGTTCTTGGTTCTTGGTTCTTGGTTAGTAACGGTCGCTGAACAGCCGTTGAGCGCCTGTTGACGTTTTTCCGCTCTTTTGGCAGCAGAAGCCTTACCAGCGATAGCTTTTTGGCTTGTCAGGTTATGGTACTTCTCAATTTCGTGTTCGCAGCGGTCGTGATACCAGCCTTCTGGTGTTTTTATGAAAAACTCGTTGAGAAGCCGTTCAACGTCTGTTGAGCAGTCGTTTGCAACAATTCGTCGGCATATCCACTGCAAGTCATCTGAAAGCTGTTTCTCGGTGTCGTAGTAGAGTTCGATCAGGTCTCGGTAAAGTGACCGCTCCAATCGGTTAAGGTGTCTTGTGGCGTTGTTGAAGTCGCCAATGTGGTGCTGGTATGAACGCATAATAAACCCTCGTACCCCTTGAATAATAATGCTCCGGCTGGCAGACCAAGGGTAGTCACTATCGGGGATCAATCCGATAGCCCAGCCAGAACATAGCCTTTCGGCTTGCTGGGATTATACAGACCCTAAAGGCAGATGCAACGTATATTTTGCTGCGCTTAATTACCCCTTGCACAATGATTATACCAGTGTTATAGTTGCAATCCTGTCATATAACAAAAGTTAGCGGTGCAAAATGAGCGAAACAAAAAAGAAAAACCCGATTGTAGCAGTTACCTTGCGGCACGATCAGATTGAGAAACTGCCACCACCAGACAAGTCCTTTGCTGCGCGGCTTGAAAAGCGAACGCTGAGTGCGTGGTTCCAGCGTGCAGTTGATTTTTACCTTGCGGCTGGATGTCCGAAGTGAGCAAGGTGCTATTCTGGAACTGTATGAATTAACAGTTAAAAAAAATAAAAAAATGCTTGCAAAGCCCGCTGGTAGTTATATAATGACTACACACACACGGAGATGCAGATATGCAATACATCAGCAGCCAACACTACCGCGACCAAGACATTATCGACGCCAAGCGTGCTGCTGGTGACTACACTGTGCTGGTATCACCGGTGTTTTGCCACGGCGGCGAAGAAATTAGCGTGGTAATAGACGGACACCACTCTCACGCTGCCGCAATTGCCGACGGTGTTGATCCGATCTACATCACCGCAACCGAGCAACAGTGCGACAAGATCGCCCTGATCGACAAGGACAGCGAGCTGTACCTAGATGCGTCATGGCTAGATGGCGATTGGTACAACATCAACACCGGTAAGGATGTCTGGTAATGCCGGCCAAGCGAAAATCTGACCTAATGGCTCGACCTGTTGTCGATAGAAAGTGCGGCACTTGTAAGTACCATCTGCAAGCCGCTCACCATAATGACACTTCTGCTGGATTTGTTGATTGTAGATATGATCCGCCGCTAATTACTGCGGAAAATAGATACGCATGCCTGCGACCATTAGTGCATAAAGACTACTGGTGCGGAAGATACGAAGCTGACGCATAACGCAGAAATAACCGGCAGCGAAGCTGTCCGCGTTGATTGACGGGTTAGGGGTAGATCGGAGAACGAAATGACCAGACTAGAACTAGCGGTAATAGAAGTGGGTGAATTTTTGCACAGCGACCCGGCTGAGTTTTCGGACTACAAAAAGGCGAAGGCGGAAATGCTGGAGAGCTGGTACTACATTTCCGACGCGATCAAGTTCGGATTTGAGCAAGAGCGGAAGGTAACCCCTAACTAATCTTATACCCCAAAACTGACGCATAATTTTGAGATTAGTATGTTTTACGGCACAACAATAGCGAGTCCAGAGACCAACAGGGGCGACATTGAGCGATAAAAAAATGCTGTATTCGGTAATCGGAGCTGCTATGATTGCAGTCATAATTTTAGGCTTTGGTTATATGATTGGGTGGTATGCGTGAGCTACGAATTGAAACCGCGGGTGCGCTGTTGCGATTGCGTGTATTTCATGCCGGACAAAATCGGCTCAGGATTGGGCATAGGCGACTGCGCGGCAGGGCAGAAGGACAAACAGACTACGGTGTTATGGGCGCAATCTGAGCGCGTCTGCAATGCGCACAAGGGGCAAAAATGAGCGAGACAATAATCAACGCGCTGCAATCACTCGCTATTGGATGTGGCATCATGGCAGTTGGCTATCTGTCAGGGGGTTGGGGAGCGTGATAGAAAAAATTGAACAATGGGAAATAGATCGACTGATTCCGTATGCACGAAATCCACGAAAAAACGATCACGCTGTAGATAAGATTGCAAGCGCAATTCGGGAGTTCGGGTTCAAGGTTCCGATCATTGCGAAATCAAACGGCGATGTTGTAGATGGTCATTTGAGGTTAAAGGCTGCGCAAAAGCTGGGCATGGATACTGTGCCAGTTGTCATTGCTGATGATTTAACAGACGCTCAAGTAAAAGCATTTCGCATAAGCGTTAACCGCATGGCAGAGTTTGCGGAGTGGGACGACGAGCTGTTGCGTGTTGAGCTGGACGAGCTTGGCGAGCTGGGCTTCGACCTTGAGCTGACGGGCTTTAGTATCGGTGAAATTTCTAACCTGTCTTTTGACGAGTCGCCCTATCCTGAGCATGAGCCAGAAAGCAGCACACAAGAAATCGACCCTGATGATTACCAGATGGGCCACACCTGCCCCAAATGCGGATTCGAGTTTGATGATGACTAAAACCCCTGATTGTGCGTGGAACCTGTCTGACCTTAAGGATATTCCCCAGAACGGCCTCAAGGTTATGTCGACATTTGCTTGCGGCGGTGGCTCAAGCATGGGCTACAAGCGGGCGGGCTGCGAGATAGTGGCGGCCAATGACATTGATCCCGAGATGGCATGGCACTACCAGCGCAACCTTAAGCCGAAGCATTATTACCTATGCCCTATCAATGAACTGCTGACCAAAGACCTGCCGCCTGAATTATTCGAGCTGGACATTCTGGACGGTTCGCCGCCTTGCTCGACATTCAGTATGGCAGGAAGCCGCGAGAAGTCGTGGGGCAAGAACAAGCATTTTCGCGAGGGGCAGGCAAAGCAGGTGCTTTCCGACCTGTTCTTTGATTACCTTGACTTGGTAGGCAGGCTGCGCCCCAAAGTGGCCATTGCCGAAAACGTCAAAGGCATGTTGATCGGCAATGCGAAGGGCTACACCAAGATGGTGATGGCGCGCTTCAAAGAGTTGGGTTATCGGCCCCAGTTGTTCCTGCTGAATGCGGCTGATTGTGGCGTGCCTCAGAAACGCGAGCGGGTTTTCTTCTGTGCCGTGCGTGATGATATTGACGTGCCGCCGTTAAAGCTGGCACCGACGCACCGATGGATTAGCGCGGGTGAGGCTACGAGTGATGTGCAGGTGTTGACGGATGCGGAAGTGACTGATTGCAATGTTACTGATAGCGCATTGAAATATTGGCATAAAACAAAACAAGGGTGTTCATTTTCTGAGGTGGCTTCTTTGGCGAAAGGAAAGCCGTCCCACTTTAACTGGATACGACTTAGCGAGACAAATCCATCTTCAACCCTTCCGGCTGAGCACGCAAAAATACATCACTGGAAGCAGTGTCGACCACTCACCTACCGCGAGTGGAAGC
>ERZ869929.254-NODE-254-length-36271-cov-6.579164_pt1:0-35000 | contig 36271 bp, 50 predicted proteins | sample MGYA00579312_ERZ869929 | MGnify/ENA primary metagenome ERZ869929 (study PRJEB32216, sample SAMN09231818) | wastewater metagenome | place: USA: Maryland | collected 2016-08-09 | study: EMG produced TPA metagenomics assembly of the PRJNA472060 data set... | reverse complement strand
GGGCGTCTGCTTCTTTTTGAGCGGCTGTGGGCCTTGCTGGTCGAGTGGTTACCCCTCCAACAGGTCTGCCGCCTACAAGTGCTTGTTGCTGTTGTGTAGGCTGACCTGTAACAACGCCGGCACCACCACCTCGGGCCATTCCTGTAGGACCGCCCATGATGATAGCTCTACGCTCGGCATCACTGAATTGTGGTTTGAATGCTAGTGCTTGCTGATAGGCGGCGGTTTGGCTTGGGTCACGAATGCCCAAAATCTCCAAAAGCTGACTTTGAGCTGCACCACCAGCTCCCATGTATGGGGCAAGTTGTTGAGCAATCTGTTGGCGGGCAGCTTGCTGTTCGGCAATAGCTGCTTGGGTTCCTCTCAATTGCAATTTAGCTGCGTCTTCTGCCGCCGCTGCGGCATCCATCCCACCGCCTATAGAACCACCCAAGCCAGCACCGATAGACGCACCCATAGGGCCACCAACAGCAAATCCAGCAGCAGCACCCAATGCTGTTCCTAATGAACCTTTACTCGCACCCATATCTCACCTCACCAGGCCCAAATACCACTGATCGTGGAGTTGACCCTTCTTTAAGTAACTTTTTCTGTTGATTCCTTCGACTTCAAATCCAACGCTGAGGCCAAAATCTCTGACATTTGGATAAAGAAATGGGATCTGCGCGACAAGTTTTTGAACACCCATGTCCCAAGCCCATCGAATAGCTTTGTGAGCAAATTCTTTAGCAAATTCTTTGCGATATTCAGGAAGGACTTGAACATGGCACTCCCAAGTGATCACATTTATCGGGTGATACATGACTATACCTATTGGATCGGCACCTACGATGCCGACCACATAGGCAGCCCCTATCATTGAGGGGATAAAGTCTTCTCGGAGTGGTGTCCCGTCTTCTGCGATCCGGTCGTAGATGTCCGGATGGGTCAGGATGGCTCGGACCACATCACAATCATAGCACTGAGCGACCAGAACGTCAGGTGATCTCACGGCCGGACGCACTGATAGTCAAGGAGGTAGCAGCCCCGGCAAGCGTCGAGATAAAGCCGCCAGACTCTAGGGTCTGGCCTACCAGCTCAGGGCAAAGGTACGTCTCCGAGGGTACTATTGTTCGAGCCTTGACGATAAGGTTGCTGTCACTGGCCGACCCAGCAGACGCCACTAGGTTGCAGGAGAAAGTCACGTTGCTGGCAGACGTGTTCGTCACCGTGAACTTGTCGATGATCGTCTTGCAGTTGCTGGCCGTGTACTGCGTTGTCTGGCTGCTCTCGGCCTGCTTGCGGGGGATGAGATTCTTAACTGTGACCGTCATGGGCGTACCCTCTATCGTGAGCCTGTGGATATATTATCGGTGACCGTCAGAATGACGCTAGGAATGGCAGGAACAGGCGCAGCGGCTGCCTGAGCCAGTATTTGCACTGACGTATCTGTCGCCGAATACATCAGCTCAAAATAGTCGCCAGCCTTGAGTTTGACCATAAAGTTCCATGCTGCTACCAGTTCGCCGTCAGTGCCTTTCAATCTGACCTGGCTGGCAGAATAAGCAGCATCAACACCATTGACCCTGTACCAGATATAGATCAGATGGTTTCCGCCACTGGTGTTATCCACTTGGGCAGAAAACTGAAAGTTGTATACCCCATCAGCAATAACATAGATCCGACTGGTCGGAGAGCCGATATAGACGCCATAGGATAAGTCGGTCGTGTTGAACGTGATAGCATACGCTGTGTTTACGACCGCTGGTGTCTGCGTCGTGGTGTCATAAAATGACCCATAGGTATGCCTGATCAGCTCCAGTGGGGCAGGTTCTATGTTATCAGTGGCCGTTAATGCCGGAACTTGTGGTGGTGTAAGGTCATCAGATGCCCCAGATCCGCTCACCACTGGCGGCGCGAGGGCCAGCACATTAAGGGCTTGGTTGATCCCCTCCAGCGCCTGTAGCGCCTGTGCGGCCCTCGCTTCCGTAGTGGCCAGATCAACGCCAGTCTCCTGAATGTACTGGTTCAGGAGGTTGAGTGCCTGAGTGCCCTTGTTGTCGGCAACACCTGCATCAAGCCCGCTGTCTGCCACATCGTCATTGCCGCCACCCGTGCGCGTCCAGAGTTGGAACAGGATCTTGTTGATCTGTTCAAAGTAGACCCGAGCTTCTTGGTTCTGCGCCAATGATAGAGGCAATCTGAGAGCTGGCGGTGGATTGACTTTCGACATCTCAGTATCCCGCCAAATCTATATCAATGGCCCCTGAGAACATGCCGACAAACACAGGATCGGTGAATCGAATCCGAATGACGCCTGCATAGAATGACTCTATGTGGTACCACTCAACGCGAGTCTGATACCGGCCACCCTGCCCGATGCTCACCTGATACTCTGCGCCCCATGACTCCCCGCCATCAGGGGATAGAGAGAACATCACCACTGGGTTTGACCCTTGACCAGTGGCAGTGCCGACGCCAGTCTGCATGATCAGTTCAAATCGATTCATCATCAGGCGCTTACCGGGAGCCTGCATCAGCTCACCGTGGATTGGTGCCAAGATGCGCTCTTTCACCTGCGGGTTACCCAAGTCATCATAAGTGGTCAAAGACCACTCGTAGACGTAACCTGTCGATCCTACGAGGTGTTTGCCGTAGCAGTAGGCATACGAGGTGGCCAAATGCCTACCCTCATCTACACCTGATGACAATTGGAACCAAAAGTTGGCAGTCTCGGAGTAGCACCATGTCTTTCCGGCTGTCGGAAAGTCCATGACAATGAAGTCCTGCCCCTCCAATTTGAGGTTATAGAACACGCAGTCGGAGACTGTCGCATACCCCTCAAACTCTCTGGCCATGGCTTCAGTGGTCACCGGCCTGACGGAGTAATTTGCCAGTTGGTAGACAGATCGGTCATCACCGAGGAAGTACACAAACTGGTCGGTGTTGGTGACACAGTGGACTCCAGCAATGCCTTTCTGGATCAAACCACCCTCAATGCGATCAAACGGAGGGCTACCGACACCAGAGTTGTACCAGGATTCAATGGACTTCTCGCCCATGAGATACAGCACTTGGTTGAAGGCATAAGGTCGAATGATGTCATCGCCAAGGGCCTCGGCTGAGGCGTAATTCAGACCATCGATCGTACCCGGTGCCCCCACGTTGGACACGACAAAGGTGCCCCCGTCGCCATCATAGATCCACTGGTTGTTCAGAAACGCCACAGCGTTTGGCGTCTGAAGATCAGGGTCAGTGAGTTGCGTCAGTGTGGTTCCGTCATAGTTGTAGACCAGACCTCCGGTCACAAACGTCATCTGGAACCCATCGTCCGTCCAAGTGGTGTATCCGCTACCACCTACCGTACCAATGGTAGTCACACCCCCGACACTGTTGACCTTATAGAGCGTGTTACCACTGATCTTGTAGAGTTCGTTCTTGAAGACATAGACTCCTCGATCAGCATCTGCGCTACCTGAGGTACTGAAGGTCTTGAGCCCCGGCCAGCACATCATTGCAACAGGCGTTCGTGCCACCGGATCAACCGATGGATAAAGATTGATGCAAGTCTGGCGCGTGTATTGCCTGGCGCGAGACAGATCCGCAGGACCTGCTATGTTGATCGGAACCGTCTGCATCATGGTGTGTTACCACCGTAACGCATGGCAGGCGCAGGACCATGGCGCCCTTTCTTGTCCTCGCGGTTGGCAGACTGCACTGCCGCGAGGAACTTGCCGTAGTAATACTCGGCCTTATCCTCTTGCAGCGCCCACTGATACAGCGCCCACAGGGAGCCGTACAGGTAGATGCTCGGGAACCGAGTCAGGATACTATTGGTCGTATTGCTGGCCGAGATCGCAGTCGGAGCAGCGTAGTACTGGAACTCAATCGTATAGGCCGAATCAGGCGTCCGGTCGAACTCAATCTGACTGGTGACCGTGTATATCTTCGGCATACCCGAGTCTTGGGTGATGAACATGCCTTCAGGCGTGGACGACAGCATGTCGTAATACTGCGCTCCAGAGATCAGCCTGACCCGGCGCATCTCAAGGAAGCCGGTCGGTAGCGCCAAGTAACGCCCCGAGGTTGTAGCCGTGGTCCGAGTCTCCATGTCCCGGATACGAATCCACTTGAGCATTTCAGACTCAGCAAGGTCGATGAAGTCATCGAGCCTGCTGGCCACGTCATTACGGTGGGACCAGGACTCTATGGCATCCTTCAATCCGAGATAGGTAGTAAGGGACATACGATCACCTGAAACCCTTGGGCACTTACCCTATTATAGGCGTGTAGTTCAAATCGGGACAGAATTCTAGGCAACCACCACTCCGGACCCTCTTGGATCAGGTGAGCATTCCTGCCATCTGATAGCACTTTCATGGCTGGGCCGGTGTGGATAGTGAAAAACCCGAGCCTGACCACCAGCAGCTGAAGGTCATCAAGGACAGCATCAATGAACTCCGGCTCAATGTGTTCCAGCACATCGATACAGCATACCATCTCATGGGGCTCTGGGGTTTCATCAATGCCTGGGATGCCGGGGTCATACAGAGTGACAGTTACCGGGTGGTTTACCTCAAGGTTCTGACCCAAGCGTCCCTTGCCTGCTCCGTAGTCCAGCACCTTCCGGATGCCGAGATTGTTGATCAGCTTGCTGACCGTTGGCGCAAACTCGACTGAGGCGACCCCATAATTGGGGTTATTCTCATGCAGGCGTTGCTGTTCTGCCTTGTACGATGCGGAGATAGTCACATTTTTGCCCTCAGTCGCTCCAACACAAACGGTGCATGCACACTGTTCCCCATGATCTCTAGCCATGAGCAATGATCCAGCATGGCCTCTTTCTCGGCGAACCACTCCAGACTGTACTCGCAATCGCGGCATTCCTTGTACCCCGGCACGCCCTGCGTGTAGTGGATCAGTTTGGCATGAGGATTCGGTAGGGAATAGCCCACCAGGTGGTTCCAATCCTCAGAGAGCGCCCCGACCGACGGTGCCCAAGAGAAATCTTGAGGGTTGCCTGTCTCAATCAGTTCCGGCGTCAAGTCTTTGCACTGGGCGCAGTCAAACAGCATGACAGAAGGCCGCTCAAACTGGAACTTGCCCACAAACTGGACTATATCGACTGCCGCACCAGTGGCAGAGTCGAATAGTTTGGCGATGTCATCCAGCAGAATCATGTCTGAGTCGATGAACAAGGCCTGCCCCTCATACCCGCAGAGGTAGGGCACAAGGTAGCGCGAGAAGGTGAAGGTGGTCAGACCCTGTCGCTTGATAGGAAGTTGATGGATCAAGAGGGGAGTGATGGCTACAGGCCGCGAGGATCGGCGCTGGATGCTTGATACCAGCACATGGTAGGCCACCGGCTGGCGCTCATCGATGCCAACGAAGATTCTCAACATAAAGCCTCCAGCTTTTTCCTGATCTCACAGATTGTGTTGTCCCATGAGCCGTTCTGACGCATCAGTTTGACCGACTTGTGCCATGGCATGTCGCCGGACAGATGGAACCGGAACGAAGGATGTTCTGGCACCAGGCACCAGCACTCCTTCCCAAGTGCCCCGGCGGCGTGAACTGCCGTGGTGGTCACCGAGATCACCAGATCCAACTCATTGATCAGCGACAGCGTCTCGTCGAAGTCCACCGACTTGTCTACTGCCCGCGACCAGTGCTTGACAGGGTACCCTTTCAGGTCTGGTTCCTTGTACTCAAGGCTGACAAAGGTATGCGGCAGGTCAAATAATTGGGCAAAGCTGTCGAGGTCGATGCTTCGCTCACGCTTTCCGGTGTTCTTGAGGCCTCCGGTCCATGCGAGACCGATCTTGAGCCCCGGCAGAGTGTCCAAAAGCGCCCGCCACTGAACGCAACGCTCTAAATCCGGCTCCAAATAGGCCGTTCCTGGGAAAGCCTTGTGACTACGCCGGAAAAACCGTGGCAATTCTCCCATGGAGATCACATAGTCAGCCTGATGCCAGTCGGTGATTGGGGATCTCTCCTCAAACCGAGTACCAAAGGCCTCGACACCGAAGGATCTCTCGAAAACGCCCTGCAAACGGCGGTCGCACTCGACGATTACCTGCTTGGAAATGGCTTGCAGGTCAGGGATGCATGATCCAAACAGGATCTCATCCCCAAGACCCTGCTCGGCATACACGATAACGGTGGCATCCTTCTGCCCTTCCCACTCAGGGAGGCCGAAATCACGCTTTTTACGGTGCTTGCCGCCCCATGAGTGCGTGTATTCATCCCAGCCTTGCGCCCATTCACGCATCATCAGAAGGCCCTGAGCCTTGTTGTCATGGGCGGCGCGACTATCGGGGTCAATCTTGAGGGCCTGATTGCACAGTTTGACGCATTTTTCAGGCTCAGCCCGTTTCAAGTGCATCAGACCCTTGTTGATCATGGCGTGATGGTTGCGGGGATTGAGCTTTAAGGCATGATCAAAGGCTTCCATCGCCCGATCCGGATAGTCTATCTCCAAGCACATACCCATGTTGTTCCATATCTCGGTCTGAGTAGGACGCAATTGGGCGCATCGCTGGAACAAATTGTAGGCCAGGCCGAACTTCTCGGACTGCATGAGGATGTATCCCTGAATGAACAGGGCCATGTCATTGTCAAAGTCTTCTTCCAGAACCTCATTACACAGCTTGAGGGCGTATTCTGGATCGATCTCGGCCAGATCCTTGGCTCGCAATAGTTTTTCTTGCATCAAATCCTGCCGGTACTGGTTCGCAAATAGGCGTACTCGCTGCTGTTAAGCTTGGCTTTCACCCTGTTCATGTGGTCAGGGTTGAAGACATCGAGGCCTTCTTCCGCTCGCCACTTTTCAATGACAATCATGGGGATGTGGGCAGCGTGCCAGAAACTGTCCTTCATCCCTTGGCGCTTGTACTCGCTGTCATTGGCGAGGGCCTTGTTGCGGTCAAGGATTGGCGCAATGTTCTGCACGCGCTCAATGGTGGTCTGCTTCGTATTGTGGTCATACGAGTGATAGGTCGTAATTCCGGTAAACCGATCATGGTCCAAGAATCGCTTGCTCATTACCATTTCACCTTATCTGCCCAGTACGCTGCGCTCATCTTGCCCTTCGCAATGTTTGCCGAGTGACGCGCCTTGAACGATTTACGGCGAGCCGCTTCCGCTTTGCTTTCGCCCTCTCTGGCTGGCGATCCTGAAACGCCTTGCTGACCAAATCGTATTGTTTTGATCTTCTCACCTTCTTTAGCCACCACAACATGAGACTTTGTAGGATGAGTTGGGGTGCGTTTGGGTTTATTAAAGCCCTCAACGCCAGCCCTTTCCAGTCGGGGATCTTTCTTTTTCATACATGCTCCTGAAAAAAAGGGGGCATCGCTGCCCCCCCTTCATTGGCTAGTGCCGGATCAAGACGTTGTGCAGTCTGTGATCTTACCGCTGGCCTTCTCGTTCTTGACGACGAGCGTGAACTCGGTCAAGAGTTGAGTGCGGTCAGAGTCGCCAGTCTTGGCAAGCGGCATCGTTTCCATGTCACGCAGCGTAGCAACGCCCAGGTACTCCATGTCGAGTACGAGGACAGTGCGGTCACGCTGGAAGCGGTTGGGAACGATCTGGTGCTGGCCGAAGTCAGAAACGTACAGATCCGCACCGGCAAGGATTTCGCCCTGCTGGCCAGGAGTGACGTTCTTGTACAGCGTGGCGATGTTGCTGAAGCCAGATGCAACGGTCTTGTTGAAAGGACCAGTCATGATGATGCGGGGATCACCACCTTCGGTCCAGCACTTCTGGATGACATCGTTCAGGGAGGCGCGGGTGAACGTGCCTTGAACGGTGCTGTCCGTAGGAGCAGCAACAGTGCCGGAGCTGAAGCCCGGAGTAGTCTGGGCAGTACCCGTACCAACCGAGGTCTTGTTCGTGGCAAGCCAGGACTCAAGGGACGCCAGTGAGCGAGCAGTACCAGTGCCGCCAGCAGAGGAGGCTTGGTTGCGCGTCAGAGCGTATTCCATGTCACGCTTGATTTCACGACCACGCTTGGCCAACTGGTAGGACAGTTCGTCTGCGCGACCAGCAGGGTTCACAGCACGCTGAGTGCCGGAAACGCTGATTGTCTTGCTGGCGATCTGGCAGTAGTTGCCGACGCGAGTCGTAGCCACGAACGTGGCCGCAGTAGCGTCATCACCTTCGATCTTCCGGTTGGCACCAGCAGCTTCGAGGGTGTCAGTCTGCCACTCATGGTAGACAGAAGTGGCACGGCTCTTGGCAGCTTGCGACAGGAACGGAGTGTCCATCGGGCTGATGTCGTAGATGATGTTTGCGAGGTCTTCGCGGTTACCGATTGCACTGAATGTAGTGACTGTATTTGTAGGAACGGCCATGGTATTTCACCCTTATTTGAACAGCATTGATTTGATTGCTGCCGACGCACTCGACATGTCGCCTTTCTTCCTAAGCCTCTCTCGCATTTCTTTAATTTTGCGATCCGATGCCTCTGTGGGGGACTTCGGAGTCCCAGGCGTAGCCGATTTCGGCGGCGTTTTCACCTTTTTCCCGGATATGTCCTGATTCATAATCTGGTCATAGAGCATGGCTTTCCGGGCTAGGACCATCATTCGATGGTCGGAAATACCAGTCAACTCGTTATCATCAAACCCTACAGACTTCATGGATTCGACCAGCTTCGGGTATTCCCGTTGTACAGTGGTCTCGTCCATCCAGTCAGGGATCTTCTGACGAAGAAGCTCTTGCTCCTTCTTGAGCTGCTCCTGACGCACTGCAGCTATCTCAGATTCACGCTTGGCCTTCAGTTTCTGAAACTTGTCAGCCTTGCCTTTGATCTTTTCAAACCGCTTCAGATACTCGTCTGGATCATACTGTCTCAGCTCTTTCGCTTCGCTTGAATCAAACCAGTCAAGCTCCAGGTCGATGACCGACTTGGCCTCTTCAAGGTTCGAATCAATCTCCGCGATCTTCGCTTCGACTTGCTTTCGCTGCTCCGCGAGGCTCATGGTCTTACGGGTATAGTCTTTACCCATCATGTAGCCTTTTTGGAGTTCGTCGAGGGTGACCTCTAGCTCTTCACCATCGACTTTGACCTTGTATCGGGATTCCGTTGATTCTGTGTCGCCGTTGTCGGCAGTTTCCTCAACCTCTTCCTCAACATCGGTCGGCTTAGCATTTTGTTCCGGCTCGGGTGGCGTTTGTTGCTCCGGTCTGAACAATGCTGAAAGACGCGATACCGCGCCGTCTACGTCCGTAGGTCCCATGCGGGTTGCCTCACTCATTTATCTCAGGTTTACGACTCGTTTAATTTTGCGCCCCAGTTCAGCCAGTCTGGACTCAGCCAATCTGCCATTCTGGATACGCAATTTGAACTTGCGCTCAAACTCGTCTATCGCTTTCAACTGAAGGTACAGGTATTCCCGCTCATCCTTCTGCCGAAAACTGGATGTTCTTATATTCGTGTAGACCGTATTTCGCATGTCGTCAAGTGCAGCGACCAGCATTGGGTCCTTCAAAAGCTGCCTTGCACGCTCTGCGTCTACTACTTGCTGACGGAGGTCCAGCTCTTCGCTCATACCATCGACCCCGGCACATTCTGGCCATATTTGAGTTCAAGTTCAGTCAGTTTCGTCAGGTAATTGGCCTGGAATTCACGCTGCCGCTGCTCCATTTCCAACAGCATCTTCTGACTATCGAACTGTTGCTGTTGCTGTTCTGCTGCCAGTTTGGCCTGCGCCTTGATCTGCTCGACCTCAGCCAGCGGGTTCTGCATCTGAGCCTGCAGCTGCTGGACCATCATGGTCAACTGCTCGACCTGAGCCTGTAGCATCTGCTGCGGCTGAGTGGGGTTATTGAAGTAAAGACCCGCATCCTTAAGTCCGACTTCAACCGCCAGCTTGTCGAGCGTGTTGTACATCTTGGCTTGGTCGGTCAGGGGCGAGCCCTGCTGCATCAGACCCTGCTGGATGGCCAGTATGGCATTCAGATTGATGATCTTCTCTTGCCGATCACCAGATCCAAGGCCCACATCGAGGCGGCAATCGAGATTATTGCGCCATGCGGTCGGGTCCACCTCGAGTGGCTCGCCCAACACACGGATCTGCAGGGCATCGTTCTGGTACTGCATGGCCAGTTTGACGATCTTGCGGAAGATGTCGCGCACGCCGGTGTCAGCAAAGATCCGGGCGATCATGTCGAGGCGCTGCTGGGAGGCCTCCATGATGCCTTTGAACCCGGTAGCCGTCTTGTTCAGGGCCTCGGAGTCAAGGCCTTGGTTGTACCGGGTGACGCCTGTGCGCACTTCGCGCATGACATCGACGTACTCCATCATCCGAAGGATAGGTTCAGCGATGGGCTGGACCACCAGGGGCTGGAGAGAATCGCCGATAGGGCCTTCGTCATTCACGCGAATGATGCCGCCCGCCCGAGGCGTCAGCAGGTCATCAAGGTCCACACGCTCGTTGACGATGGTGCGCATATAGTTGGTCTGGTAGACGTTGTTCAGCGCCTGCCGCATCAGCGTAGACTTGAGATACTGAATGTCTGCTACCTGTTCCCCAGGGCAAGAACCAATAGCACGATGAGGAATAGGGATAGGCACGACAACACAAAATGGATGCTCATCTACCTGCTCCTTGGCGAGGACCTGATTTCCTGCACGAAAGACTTGCCAAAGTTCAGCAATACCATCGCCATCAGTATCAAGATAAACGTAATACTCACCAAGATAAATAATGTCGTTTGAAGGATCGCCCGGATTAACGTCATAAAGACCGTCATAGTTCCAATACCTAGCGTTTTTCTCCTCGGACATCTGGAAGTCGAAGTACTCATCTGCTGGCAGTGTATCGACCACATCTTTGTCGAAACCCATCAGAATGAGCTGACTGCGCGTCTTGGGAGTGCGATGACCTATGAATGGAGGGTTCTTGAAGTCACGCGCACGGCGCGAGATGAGGAACTCCTCAGGCGGTACATTATCGATGCGCGTTTTGCCAACAATCGTTGTTCTTTTGACAACCACATCGTAAACGGATACAGGCGCTCCTTGGACGAACTCTTGCCTCTCCTCCTGTTCCTCAATCTCCGTCTCCTCGTCCAGTTGAAGCTTCTGCAGCTCGAACAGCGACAGGCCACGGTAACGCTCCTTGGTGACCTCTTTACTCTCGTCCCAGTAGACCTTCACCGTGCCGGTGTATTGAAGGAGGGCGTCTTTGAACATGTTATGGAGGATCAGCGTGCCATCGTTCTGCCGGGTGAATACCCAGTTGGCATAGGCAGTCTTTTGCTGTGCTTCTCGGTCGTAGTCTGGTCGGTCTGATTCAAAGTAGGCAATGTTCTTGCCTTGGGTGAAGATCCGCACTAGTGAGGGCAGCATGCCTTCGATGACATCGGAGACGTCCGAGGTGACTACCTGGCTCTGACCCTCAATCTCATCACCGTACGGGCGACAGTTGTAGTAGTCCATGAGCTTCGCACGATCCTGACCAATCTGGGTCTGGAAGTCGATGGAGTCCCGCTCTTCAGCAGCGACGATGGCATTGATCTCAGAATCAGGCATTTTCATATTTAGGTGGCCTTCCTCGACGCTTTGGAGGATCTACGGGGTCTTGAACTGCATTATAGACTGATTCCAGCGCCTCAAGCCTAGCCTTAAGCTCCCGCACTAGGGTCTCAAGTTCTTTTACCTTCTGTGTCAGGGCGATACTCATGCCAGTTGTAGCCTCGGTTTGAAGTCGTTGTGGTTGCCTCGAGTGGTCACCGCGAACGCGAACGTCACTGCCAGGGCGTCTGCCGAGTCAGGCGAGGCAAGCCCGCGGCGCTTCATCTTGTTCTTACTCTCGAGGATGCAGACGCCCGAGGAGTCGAACTCCTCCTTGGGTCCGGTGAGGTCGGTCTTGAGCTGGCGGTCCTCAGGGAGACTGCCGGTCTTGAGCCAGTCGCGCATTTCAGCCCACATCTCCACGCGCTTGTTGGCCCAGCTCACCGGGTTCTTGCTCTTCCAGCCGAAGTTCACACCCCTGACCTTGAACCCCTGCTCCTTGAGCCGGTCCACGATGCCGTACCCAAGCCCGCCCTCGTCGATGTTGACCAGTGTGGGCTTGTACTTGCGTATGGTCTCGATGACCTTACCCACCACCTCCATCAGCTCCTCGTTCTCGTAGCGAACGAGGTCGATCAGGTCACGCCCCTGACGTACCGCGATGACAGTCTTGTCGCCCCCACGGGCCGGGTCCACCCCGACCACGATGGGTGCCAGACTGTCCTTATAGAACGGACGCCTCACCGCCTCGTCCACTAGCCGCGGTCGGATGAACTGACCATCACCCTGCTCAGGGAACTCGCCATACACCTCGACACGGGCCTCCCGAGAGTCCGGTCCATACTCCTGGACGATCTTCTCATAGAACGCCTTGTCGGTACCCTCGACGTCACGGGCATCGATCTGGTCTGTGGACCAGAACTGCCGTTTACTGTTGAAGCACTCGTAGAAGTAGCCCTGGTTCCGACGAGGGTTACTGAAGGCCAAGAAGTACCTGTCCAGTATGGGCTCGGTGAAGTACCCGGCAGCGACGGGCCAGATGCTGTCAGGGATACCCGACGCCTCGTCGAATATCACCATCATGCCATCGTGGTTGTGGTTACCCGCATACCCGTCCGGGTTCTCCTCTGACCAGAGCTTACCCTCCGCTGCCCAGTAGCGCGTACCCTTTTTCAGGTCCCGCTCCACCAGCTCGGTCAACCACGCCGCGGGGGTCAGTGTCGTAGCCGTGGGCTCCCACCAGTGACTGTTGATGGCCATCGCCACCCACTTGGTCAGCTCACCCCAGGTTACCTTCCGCAGCTGCGCTTCGGTGTTCGCACTGATGACCACCGTCGACCCGATCCGAGTGGTCAGCATCCAGAGAATCAGCCATGAGACCAGTGCAGACTTACCGATCCCACGACCTGACGCCACTGCCTTCTGCAGGACGTCCATCACGGGCGCGTCCCTGTTCGCCTTGAGATGGTCGCGGATCTCACGCAGGAGCTTCTTCTGCCATGTGCGGGGACCACGGAACTTCTCCAAGGGAGTGTTCTTCTGGCCCCACGGGAAGACGAACAACACGAACGCTTCGGGGTCGTCACGGATGACCGGCGACCACAGGGTGCTCATAAGCTTCTGCTCATCCTGTGGGCTGTACCGAGGCTTCTGCATACGTATCCTCTATATGGTGCCGGATGTAGGACTCGAACCCACCACCTGCCGCTTACAAGGCGGCTGCTCTACCGCATGAGCTAATCCGGCTGATCTTCTGAATCCTGCCAACTCAACTGTGACGAATTGACTGAATCTATGGAAAGGATCTCCCCTTCGATCAGTCGAGCGTTCGCCTGCGCCAATGCGTCTGTAATAGAGATAGAAGTATTCAACTCGATCTGCTTGGTCTCACCATAGCGTTTCTTGTTGTGCACACCCATCAACCATTTGCGTGTCTCGATTCTGAGTTTGGATCGATTGACGTCTTCTGCCGAGTCTTCAGCATCAGCGATCTGAATGATCTCCCCAGCATGGAACTCTGTCCGAAGCTCTTGAGCCTCTTGGAACAGGGCGTACCGCTGGGGATCCTTCTTGATCCAACGATAAAAGTCATTGTAGTCGATAGATCGAGAGTCATTCTTGAGGACCAGATGGAGAGGCTGACCATGGGCTACCTCAGTGATCACTCTCATGAAGATGTTCTCGTACTGAGTCAGAAGAAGTTCCCTGGTCAGTGCGGATTGTTCTGGTGTTACCGGCGTTTCAGGATCGGGTGCCGATAACCATGTTGGCAATGCGTCAGTCATCATGGTTAGGTCGCTCCAGTTGTATTACCAGTGTAGCACATGGAATGTGGGGAGAATCGTGGGAATTGAGTCACGGTGTCACAGGGAGGGGTCGGGGAGGGTAAGAGGGGTCTCTATAGGGGGTCTCTATAGGGGGTCTCTATTTTCAGAAAAAATAAAAAAATGTGTCTGGGGTCTATTTATATAGAAGCGGAATCGCCTGGAGGGGGTGGGGGTCTTATCCACAGCTTTTCCACAGGATACTCACAGCAGCCCAGTTATCCACAGGATCTACACAGGGTATCCACAGGATCCACACAGGATATCAACAGCCTGTGCATAACTGTGTGCATAACCCGTAGATACCCTGTGCGTGACTCACTAGTCACGGTGGATAACCGGTGCGTGACTAATCCACAGGATCCTAGTCGCAGCGTATCCTGGGACGCCCGTACTACATTGTAGAATCCTGTCACACTGTCACAGTACCCTGTGATCCTGTCACACTGTCACAGGGTAAACCTGGTACTATGGTGCCGTTTTGGCCCAAAATGACCGATTTTAGGCGGGGACGTGACACTGTGACACCTACGTGATCCCCCCAGTTTTCACTACTTTTCAAAAAGCACAGATTTTTCCATTTTCCCAAATCGGACCCCTCGAAACGAGTCACATTGTCACAGTGACACTTTCGTATCTTTTTACCCTTGTATATGTTGCACACTGTGACACACAGTGCTATAGTTGATTCATCAACAACGCGAACCAAGGGGAATCACAATGAGCACCGAGACTAAAGAGAAGATCATCGTCGGAGTAGTAACTGGCCTATGCACTGCTATGGGTGCTTTCATCATCCTAGGTGGAATGCTGGGGATGATCGGTTTCCTGATTGGCTATCCAATGGCAAAAAACTGAGAGGTACACACAATGAATAACCAAGGACACCCGCCAGAGTGGCTGGCAATGTTGATAGGCGTAACATTGTTCGCAATCATGGGGGCGGTATTCGCTCTCGAACTCACTAAGTAAGTAAACCCACACTAACAGTAAGGTAAATGTAACCATGAATAGCGTACTTAACTTTGGCGATCTGGTAGACCAACTATTGGCAGTCAAAGCACAGTTGGCAGAATTGGAACAGCGAGAGCGTGAGTTAAAGGATTGTCTGATTGCAGCCGGTCTGCCATCAATCGAGGGTGCGCTGGCTCGAGCCAGTATCAGTTACTGCGCTGGACGTGAAAAGATAGACTGGCAGACGATAGCAATGCGTTTCGAGCCATCACGCCAGTTGATAGCGGCCCACACTACAATGGGCGCGCCGTTCCATGTTGTTCGCGTATCGGCCAGAAAGGGGAGTAAATAATATGTTTTATATATTTGACTGCAATGGCCGCATCGTGGGTAACCCGAAAGGATACCGTGACATCCGACAAGCAACTAAACAGCAAAATATGAAAGGATCGCCAGCTTATCGGGCGATATGGCAAGCGTATGACGCCCGCATCAAACAGGATCCTGAATGGACCAGGGTCTCGTGTATAAACGAAGGCAAGGGGTGGAATTGATATCCGCTCACTAGGGGACCACTATGGTCCCCTTTTCTGTAACTGTAAACTGTAAAGGTAACTGTAAATGATAAACGTGCATTTTTCGCTTAAATCGAACAATTCCAAAACTGGACCGATCCCCGTGAGCACCATGGGACGCCAGTCGTGCCCGGATGCGTGCCCACTAAAACGAAACGGATGTTACGGGGACGGCGGGCCGTTGTCCTGGCATTGGAGTAAGGTTACCGCGGGCGTGCGGGGATATACCTGGATAGAATACTGCCAGGCCGTTGAACGCTTGGACGATGATCAATTGTGGCGCCATGCTCAAGTAGGGGACTTACCCGGGGACGGGGACGTTATTGATCGGTCAGCACTGGCGCGTCTGGTACGGGCGAACCGCGGGCGTCGGGGATTCACCTACACGCACAAGCCAGTGCTCGATAACATCCGAAACGCAGGCGCGGTTTATTGGGCGAATCGAAACGGTTTCACAATCAATTTAAGCGCGAACAATTTGGCGCAAGCGGATGACTTATACGATACCGGTATCGGTCCAGTTGTCACGGTACTGCCAATTGACGCGCCTGAGAAGCTTCACACTCCGCAGGGCCGCACAGTTATCGTGTGCCCGGCACAGTCCAGGGACGATATCACTTGTGCTACCTGTGGGCTATGCCAGCGCCAGGACAGAACAGTTATCGTCGGTTTCAGGGCACACGGGACGATGAAACGGAAAACGGAAAACGTATTCTTTCGGGAGGCTATATGACAATGAATAGAAAACAACACGCACGCGAATTTATCGGCGCCATTGCCAGCAATATGCCTGAGCGACGCATTTTGCTGTCCGATATCGCTAATGTTTTGACCGACGGGGAGGCATTACTCTATTTGGGCGCTACCGATGAAGATCAGCCCATGGTCGAGCATGCTCATTCGCTCGTGGTCGAATTGATTCAATCAGGCAAAAAACATTGGGAGGCAGCATGAAAACAATTGAACAGCATACGAAAATACTGTCAGCCTACATTAACAGGATGGCGCTTGCAGACTTGCGCAAAATTACTGCGCAAATGGAATCATGCTGGCATTCTGCGATGCATCACGGGATGAGCGGACAGCTTGAAGAGCACTACAAATTACAGTCACTCATAGAGTCTGCCATCATCAATATGATTGACCATGATTTATCTATTGTGACCGAAGTGGTTTTAAGAGAGGAGGCGGTATGACAGTCTACGTTTTGTATTGTCGGTATATAAACGGCATGGAAGTGATCGGGAAGTACCTCGAGCGTGAGCATGCGGAGGCTGAAATATACTCCATGGTCCGGTACCAGGGATATGACAGTTCCATGCTTTGGATAGAAGAAGACGACGACTAGTAGACTACCAGGATACACAAGCCCGCCTAGTGCGGGCTTTGTCGTTTCTGCGATTCACGGACCATAACCCACAGAGCCCATAGAATGGCGCAGGAGACTAGCACAATGTGACACAGTACACCCCTACAGGGTATCTCGACAACGCCCCCCACAGAGCCACCTATGGGCTCAGAGCCCCATGGTTCGGTGCTATCGAGGCATGCTCGCCTGGGGATATCTGACCCATGGTCAGTGACCGCCGGTCATCGACCTGGGCTGCATCGGCCTGTACATGGGCAAAACCTTGAAGGGGGAATTTGCCCATGGAAAAGTCGATTTAATCCGGTTTTGATTCGAGCTCAATTTTGGAAATCGACTTTTGGAAAACCCGATTTAACCCGGTTTCAATCATCACTTCATTTTGAAATCGATCTTGGGCAGATCCACTCGCACACCATAGGGGATCACCTTGATCTTGTTCTTCTTGTTCATCAGGAACTGCGCTGTCAGCTGTTCGATCTCCTCGCGCTCCTGGTCCTTCTTCTGCATCATCGCATCGCGGCTCAACTGGACTCGTTCCTCGACCTTCTCACCAAACATAAAATGATCACCTTGCCAACGCATCACACACCCTCATCGTTCCCATGGACAATCGGTCTCGGCCTGTTGGCCGGTTGCTTGTTATAAATATCGTCGAACATCTTCTGCTTCGCCATCACCACCTTCTTCCGATAATCGCGGAAGTCAGTGATCAGCCTGGGATTGATAGCCCACTGGGCATGATGGCGCGTCTCGTTCGATCCATCATCCATCCGGATCACCCAGCCAGCGACTTCCAGCGTGTACATGGCGTTATACACCCACTGATCCGCTGTCCATGGTGTGAGCCCCTCGAGAGGACGCCTGGCAGACCGCTTGATCTCCGAGAGCGTGATGGTCGGCTTGTCGCAGTACTGGATAATGTAATCTGCTACCCACGCCTCGAACGAGGTCGTGCCACCGACGTCACCGAACGTGAACCGATAGGCAGGGATCAGATAGGTCTTGATCAGCTCGATCACACGGACCACCACATCCTGCTCGACATACACCGAGAAGGGGTTCTCCATGATGTGGAACAGAAGGATCAGCCGCCCTGCTGTCCCCTCGAGCTTGCCGAACGCCGTCATGAACGTATCCCCGGAATGCAGCAGACGCTCGTTGGCCTTGGCTTCCTCGTACCAGCCTTGGAACTGGCGAAACTCCATGAACGCTGGGAACGACAAGTGGTAGACCTGCACCGGCAGGGAGTACGCCAAGCGCAGGAGCCCTTCCCAGGCCTTGTGGCTCTCCTTGGTCGTTGCCGAGGGGTCACCCAGCCTTGTGTTCTCCGCGCTCAATACCGCCGGTAGGAACCGCTGCAGGAGACCATCAGAGGCCAGTGACGCGACGTTCTGCCTGAACACTGTGGGCTGGATATTCCCATAGACCGACACAGCCAGGTTCTCGCAGTGGATCGACCCGGTACCCACCCGGTCCATCTCGTATCGCTCGGACTCATACGAGACAACCCAGGTAGACCGGTTGTCACCGCTGTTATGCTGGGTCATGTTGCGTACCCAGCCGTTCATCTCATCGAGATAGCACAAGAGCCCTCGAGGCCTGTGCTGGGCCTGATGGACGAGCTTCTGACTGGTGATGTCCGACACCGTGATCTTCAATGGTACGGGCTGGGGAGGCAGCTCAGGGACCACCGGGGCCTGATCCGACATCATCGCCTCGGGGCTTGCAGAAAACTCGAGGAACGCCTTCTTGGCACTGGCGTAGGCTGCCTCCTTGCCCTGCCACTCGAGATGCTCCTTGCTGAACCGTGGACGATCCTCGAACTCGAGGTCCTTCAATACCGTCATCATGGGGCGCGAGCCAGGTGACTTCTTGTCAGCAGGGTCACCGAGGGTCATGAGCCAGAGGACAGGCGGGACACGATAGCCCGGCATCAGCTCCAGACGGATCTGGGCATCGACCACCCCACAGACAGCGGCGAGGCCAGCCCAGAGAGGCACTAAAGGGTCACAGCCTACCGAGACGCTCACCTCCTTGGCGCGGGTAGCCAGCACCTCTGGCCACAGCTCCAGGTTCATCTTGGGCGGCTTGGGCTTCCATGAGTGCACCACATCAGGCGTGCTCGACTCGATGGCAGTGAACAACTGGGAGACATCGGGCTCAGGGCGAGTCCAGCCGTGCTCCTTGGCCAGATGGAACAGACTGCCGAGCTTGACTGCAGTGGCCTTGTCTGGCTTGAAGCTGTTCCAGTGGGTGAAGATCGCCCGCTCACCGGGGTACTTGGCCTCACTGCCCTGCGACCACTCGTTCCACAGCACCAGAGCATGGTCGAGCTGCTGGGTCTGCGTGCCTGCCCAGTGCAGCGCCATACCGATGGTGATCCACTCTTGGTAGGAGCAGTTGGGGTTGATATGTTCCACGGCCTGCTGGATCTCGTTCCACGATGCATCAACGGCACCACTGACAGCGATGGACGCCGTCTTCTCCTGCTCCAGAAGACTCTCCCAGACCGCCAGCAGAGCGTCAGGCAGCATCGGGAGCCGGGTCCAGTGACCACGGCCTGCCCAGCGGTAGGGCTGCATCGTCTCGGGGTGGATGCTCGGAGGTAAGACATCTTGCACCGTCAGCATGGACGATGTCGCACACCGCAATTCGTAAATCACTGTTGACTGCTGGATCACTTTCTTGCTGGGCAGCACCAGACCCGCTGGCATCTGATACAGAAGTTTCCCGCGACCTGCTCGACCACTATCTACAATCACAGCGTCAGGAGCCGCATACAGTGCGGCCAGATCGACACCATGCTGGCTCATTATCTGGGATGCGAGGTCCCAGTTATCTATATCGAACGCCATGGTGCCGCTGAAGGCGTGGGCGAGGCCGATACCATAGCCTGCTGGTAGGTCTGACTGACTGGCGAGAGCGGCCTCACGCTTGTTCCAGCCTACGGCTCGAGGGCCTTTGGTGCCTGGTGGGATCGGGACAAGTGACCATCCGTGACGGATGTAGGCATCGACTGATGCGGGGTGCTGCTGGACTGAAGGACTGTTCATGTTATTCTCGTGTCATGTTCGTGTTGCAATGTATAGCACTTGTGCTACTATGAAGCAAGCAACGGGAGAAAAACCCATGAATGACCAGTTGAATACTTACCTGACCCTCAGGGTAAACAAAGAAACTCACTCTGCTTTTGCGGAAAAGGCTGGGCTGTTTGGCATGAAGCCAAGTACGGTCCACCGCGAAATCATTGAGGCCTTCCTCGATGATCGCCTTGTAATCAAACCCAACCCTCGTAAGGAATCGTTATATGTCACTCGAACAGAAGATTGATAACCTCGTAAGCGTCATCGAGAAGCTCGTAAACGTCATCGAAGCCAAGAGTGTTCCAACAGTTGTAGCACAACCAGAAAAACTGTCTGCAAAACCTGCAGAACCGATGGAGATCATTGGTGAGACCCTGGTCGGAACACCATCCACTCCGGCGTTGAATACAGTCGTATTGAGAGCACCGGCTCCTGTGGTCGTCCCAGAGCCCGTAGAAGCTCCCGTGGCCGCTCTCAGCATGCCACCGCTGCCTGACTTCGCTGCACCTGCTCCAGCGACTCTCAGGCCTTCTGCACCGTTCTCAGACCCCAAGGGAATGACCCAGTACGTCATGGAGGCATGGAAAGCTCTCGGTGCCAAAGGTCCCAAGATGCAGGATGTCATCGTTGGTCTGGGTCACCACAACATCAACGAGATCCGTCCCGACCAGTACGGCGCTCTCTATGCTGGCATTGAGGCCCTCAAACATGGCGCATGATGAGTTCAGCCCATCGCGCCGCCTGAGGTTCAAGCACTGCCCAGGCTCTATCCGTGAGGAGTCCAAATACCCGGAGGGGCCATCCGGCCCCGCTGCGGTCGATGGTACGCACACCCACACGCTGCTTGAGTTGTGCGTCAAAGGGCATCTGATCAGCCCGTTGAACTTCATTGGCGACACCCTCGAGGACCATGAGGGCAAGTTCGTCGTCGATGCTGAGCGTGCCAACCGGGTCGTCGTGGCCATAAACTACCTCAAGGACCGTGCACACCCGAACATGACAATCGAGTCCGAGGTCCGTGTGGACCCCGAGTTCCTGATTGGCCGCAAGGGTGCCAGTGGTACGGTCGATGTGTTGATCTATGACCCCGACAATGGTGAGATCGAGATCATCGACTACAAGGATGGCATCCAGCCCACCGATGCTCGAGAGCAGTTGGAGCAGTACGCCGTAGGTGTGTTGGCCGGGCTGCAGATGCCGTGGAATAAAATCCCTGCGCTGTACCATACGGTTCGCTTGACAGTGATTCAGCCCAAGCTAGTCTGGAAAAACATCGTGCCGATCACCACGACAGTGCTCCCAGTGACCTACTTCCTCGATGAGGTGGTGGGCTCTCTGGCAGCGGAACTGGCGAACGCATCGGCACCCGATGCACCGCTGGTACCGGGTGAGAAGCAGTGTAAGTTCTGTCGTGCTAAAGGTGCCTGTGCTGCCTTGGCGAAACAGGTAATGAGTGAGGTTAATGTAATGTTCAGTCCAGTCGAAGCACCGCTCGATCTGGCGCAACAGAGCGCCAACAAAGACCCCGCCACCATGGAGCCCGAGCAGCTCCGTCAGATCCTCGAGGCAGCACCCCTGTTGCGTCAGATGCTGGATGGTGTGGAAGCAGAAGCTCAGCGCCGCCTCGAGGCTGGCCAGACCGTTCCAGGGTTCAAGCTGGTCCATGGTCGTGGTACTCGAGCTTGGGCGCATAGCGAAGACGAGATGGCCGAGAAGCTCGTCAAGATGGGCATCCCGAAGACCTCGGTCTATGTCACGAAACTGGTATCTCCTGCTCAGGCGCAGAAGCTGACGTGGGAGAAACGAGATGGTACGAAGTGTCAGCTCACTAAACGGCAACTGGAACGTATGGAGCAAGAGTACGTCACCAAACTGGCTGGGAAACTGACTATCGCACCAGAGAGCGACAGCAGACCTGCTGTTGTCACAAACGCTGCATCGTTGTTCGATGCAATCGAAGAAACACCGGCTCTGCCGGATTGGTTAAAGTAAGAGGTAAATCCAATGTCTGAAGTAATCCTTGTATCCAATGTTCGCCTGTCCTTCCCCCACTTGGTTGAGCCGCAGCGCCAGGTCATCGAGACCACTGGCAAAGAGCGGATCTCCTACAACTGCGAACTGATCATGCCGCAGGATCATGCTGCGTTTGCCAAGTTCATGCAGGTCTACGGTGCGATGGCACTGGAGAAGTGGAAGGAACACGCTCAAGCGTCCATGCAGATGATCCAGAATGAGCGCAAGCTCCGCTGCTTTGGCCGTGGTGAGGAGAAGGTGAACAAGAAGACCTTCCAGCCATACGATGGTTACGCTGGTAACGTCTACATTACTGTGGGCCGCGACACGCCTCCACAGATCATCCAAGCTGACGGTACGCCCATCGACCCCAACAACACGATGGCCTACCAGCAGCTCACTCGCCGCATGTACGGTGGTTGCCGCGTCAATGCCGCGTTCAAGCCGTGGCTGCAGGAGAACAAGTATGGCCGTGGGGTTCGCTGTGACCTCGTTGCCATCCAGTTCGCTGGCGATGACAAGGCCTTTGGCGAAGCCGCCACGGACGCTTCTGGTCTGTTTGGTGCTGTTGCCAATGCACCTGCAGCCGCTGCACCTGTTGGCATGCCTGGGCTTCCCTCGTTTCTCTCGTAACTAGCGCCATCTGATTGCGAGAGCGTGGAGCCTGCCCACGTCAAAACAGGCACCTCTCTTCGTAAGGTAACCGTAATGACAGACTTCATCTACGACATCGAGACATACCCCAACTGCTTCCTCGTGGCCTTTGAGCAGGCTGACGCGCCGTTCCGTTATCTCTTCGAGATCAGCGACAGGCGGGAGCATGGTGCGGAACTACTCATCAGCTTCTTCGAGACCCTGAAGGAGGGCAACTGCCGCCTCATCGGGTTCAATAACCTTGGGTTCGATTACCCGGTCATCCACCAGTTCATCAAGATGAGAAAGGCCAACGCCCACGTCATGTACCAGAAGGCACAGGCTATCTTTGCCGCACAGGATGACGAGGACCGCTGGACGCATCAGGTCAACCCGACTGACCGTTACTTGCCTCAGATCGACCTATTCAAGATCCACCACTTCGACAACAAGGCACGCGCTACGAGCCTCAAGGCGCTCGAGTTCAACATGCGCTCCGATAGCATCGAGGACCTGCCGTTCCCTCCTGGCACAGTGCTGACCGAGGAGCAGATCATCAAGTTGCGTCAGTACAACCAGCATGATGTGGCGCAGACCAAGGCCTTTTACCATCACACTCGGGAGATGTTAACTTTCCGAGAAAAACTTAACACGTTGTACCCAGGGCGTGACTGGCTGAACTTCAACGACACCAAGATCGGCAAGGAGTATTTCGTCATGCGTCTCGAGCAAGCCGGTGTCGCCTGCTATGACTACGGCCCCAATGGACGCACACCCCGGCAGACCCAACGGCCTGTGATCCGTCTGCGGGATGCGATCCTGCCATGGATACAGTTCGACCAGCCCGAGTTCCGCCGGGTACTTGAGTGGCTCAAGCAACAGGAGATCACCGAGACCAAGGGTGTCTTCAAGGATCTGACCGCCAGCATCGAGGGCTTCGAGTTTGTCTTCGGCACCGGAGGCATCCATGGGTCAATCGAGTCTGCCGTGGTCGAGTCCACCGAGGACTGGGTCATCATCGATCTTGACGTATCCAGTTACTATCCTAACCTTGCGATTGCCAACGGGTTTTACCCTGAGCACTTGGGTCAATCCTTCTGCACGATTTACAAGAATCTTTATGAACAGCGAAAACAATACGACAAAAAGTCAGCGGAAAACGCAATGCTTAAGCTGGCTCTTAACGGCGTATACGGTGATTCTAATAATCGTTTCTCTGTGTTTTATGACCCGCTGTTTACCATGAAGATCACGCTCAACGGGCAACTGTTGTTGTGTATGTTGGCCGAGCAGTTGATGAAAATCCCCGGACTGGAACTCATCCAGATCAACACTGACGGTCTGACGGTACGCCTGCCGCGTACTGAGAAACCTCGGGTGGATTTCGCTACGTTCATGTGGGAAGAACAGACCCAGTTGACCCTCGAGGATGTGATGTACAAGACCATGTTCATCAGGGATGTGAACAACTATGTCGCCGTGAAGGAAGATGGTTCTGTGAAGCGTAAAGGTGCCTACGAGTACAAGATGGGCTGGCACCAAGACGCTGGCGGGCTGGTGATCCCCAAGGTGGCCGAGAAGGCACTGGTCGATGGCGCACCCATCCGGCAGACCATCGAGAACTGGCCGGACAAGATGGACTTCATGCTCCGTGCCAAGGTGCCTCGCTCAAGCAGACTGGCCTGGGGCGACCAGAAGGTGCAGAACATCAGCCGATACTACATCGCCAAGGGTGGTAAACCACTGGTGAAGTGGATGCCGCCACTGAAGGGCAAGACCGAGTGGCGACAGATCGCAGTCGAGTCAGGATGGAACGTCCAGGTATGCAACAACATTGCAGATGCCACGCTCCCGATCGACTACGACTATTACGTCAAAGAAGTGGAAAAACTGGTGCTGGGGTTATGCTAGAGAAACAGATTGAACGAAAGGTATGTGACTATGCAAAAGAACAGGGACTACTTGTATACAAGTTTACTTCTCCTTCCCGCATGGCTGTGCCTGATCGCATGTTTATTGGCCGTAAATCTATGGTGTTTTTTATTGAGTTTAAACGAGCCGGTGAAAAACCCACGCCAGCGCAGGAGAGAGAACATGAAAGGCTCGCGGCTCGAGGCGTAAGCGTATTTGTAATTGATGATGTTGTTAAAGGTAAATTGGTAATTGATTTAATGGTGAGTCGAAATGCTAACTCCGAATCTGCTCCATGAGTATCAAAAGAAAGCGGTCCACTTCCAGTGCTCTCACCCGGCCAGCATGCTCTGGCTGGACATGGGTCTTGGCAAGACAGTCATCACGCTCACCAGCATCGCGCACCTGATCAACGCCGGGTACCTGCGGGGTGTGATCATCGTGGCCCCGATCCGGGTCATCCGACTGGTGTGGAGGCAGGAGGCTCTCAAATGGCAGCACACCAAGCACCTCGAGTTCAGCATGGTGACCGGCACCAAGGACCAGCGCACCCGTGCTCTCCTCAGGCCTGCCCAGGTTTACCTGATCAACTATGAGAACCTAGGCTGGCTGGCAGAGACCCTGCAGACTTACTTCGTCAGCAAGAAGCGCCCCATGCCGTTCAATGGCATCGTGTGGGACGAGATCAGCAAGATGAAGAACTCGAGCACCCAACGGGTTAAGTCGTTCCGCAAGATCGCTGAGCACTTCAACTGGGCCACGGGACTGACCGGGACACCCGCCAGCAACGGGTACAAGGATCTGCATGGTCAGTATCTGGTGGTGGACCGTGGAGAGCGCCTCGGGACCAGCAAGACGGCGTTCCGCACCCGGTTCTACAAGAAGGTCGGGCCTTACAAGGAGGTGCCGTATGAGGACACCGAGGACACCATCAAGAAGCTGATCGGCGACATCACCCTCGAGATGTCTGCAGAGGACTACAACCCGCTGCCGGATCTGATCGTGAATGACATCGAGATCGAACTGCCGGACAACCTCCGGGGCATGTACGAGCAGATGGAGAAGGAGTTCTTCATCCAGCTCGACAGTGGCAAGGAGGTCGAGGTGTTCAATCAGGCCAGCTTGACCAATAAGTGCCTGCAGTTCTCCAACGGTGCCATGTACCCGGTGGCAGGCATGCCACTCTGGGAGCCGATCCATGACCTGAAGCTCGAGGCCCTTGAGGACGTTCTGGACGAGGCTCAGGGCTCACCTGTGCTCTGCGCCTATGCATACCGTAGTGACGCCCAGAGGATCATGGAGCGGTTCAAGCATCTGGACCCGATCAACCTCACCGAGTGCAAGTCCGAGAGTGCCCTGATCAATGCCATGCACCGTTGGAAGAGTGGCGACTGCGCCTTGATGATCGGCCACCCGGCCAGCATGGGTCACGGGGTCGACGGTCTGCAGAAAAATGGTCATATCCTGGTCTGGTACGGGCTCAACTGGTCGCTAGACTTGTACAAGCAGTTCAACGCTCGCGTGCGTCGTCAGGGTCAGGGAGTGCCGGTCATCTGCCATCGCTTGATCATGAGCGACACCCTCGATCAGGCGCAGGCCTTGGCACTGAACGAGAAGGACCAAACCGAGACAGCCCTGCGGAACGCGATCAAAGAATACCGATTGAGGAAACAACAATGAAACAGAAAAAATGGTGCACCGTGCCTGAATGTTCCTACCCCATGGGCCAGTGTTCCGGTGCCTGCTTCCATCCAGAGGAGAGACAAATGACGATAAGATTCGACGAGGAACGCATCGATGTGATCGGGCAGAACGGTGGAGACGGTGAGCATTACGACATGGTGAATCACCCACCCCACTACACACAGGGTGGCATCGAGTGTATCGATGCCATGCAGGCCGCGTTGTCCCCGGAGCAGTTCAAGGGTTACCTGAAGGGCGCGGCGTTCAAGTACCTGTGGCGACTGGACCACAAGGATGAGGCCAAGGAGAACGCCGAGAAGGCGATCTGGTACATGCAGAAACTGGTGAAGGTGTTGTCATGAACAAGCAGCGTGAGGCGCTGGAGTTGGCAAGAGCAGCAACACCGCACGATCAATTGATTACAGAATTACTTGATAGCCGCATTCCAAAAACAGAACGCGAACATGCGGCCGCAAGAGAAATTAAAAAATTGCGCGAAGCATTGGACGAGCCAGCCCGCAAGCCGCTGAGGGATAGCGAGGTTTTCAACCTTGCAGCAGATTACTACGAAGGGTATGGGTTTAAGGCGGCAGAGTTCGCCCGAGCCATCGAACGGGCGCATGGGATAGGTGAAGCATGAACGACATACACATGGCTGTAGCAGTGGCTCAGCAAACAGAAGATGAGAGGCGCAAAATGCCCCCGGATGAACTGATCAAGAAAGCCTGGAAGGTCGTGAACTCCTGCCAGACACCTAAGCAGGCAGAGATTGCCATGAAGTATCTCGAGCTGCTGGCCGAGACCCATTCTGACTTGGATGTCGGACCACTCCGCAGGGAACTCGCAGTCTTGTTCGACTGGACATCGAAATGATCATCAAATTCAAGAAATTGAGTCAAAACGCTCAAGTGCCAACATACACCACAAGCGGCGCAGCCTGCTTTGATCTTTACAGTGTCGAAAGGGTGACGGTCAGGGCAGAAGACATGCAGACTGTAGGTACAGGAATTGCCGTTGAAGTGCCAGAAGGCTATGCCTTGATGCTGTACAGCCGGTCAGGACATGGGGTTAAGCGTGTCTCTCTTGCCAACAGCGTAGGGGTCATTGACTCTGACTACCGGGGAGAGATTAAAGCCTTGATCAAGAACGATGGGTTTTTTGCCATGGATGTCTTTCCTGGTGACAGGATCGCCCAAGGCATGATCATTCCGGTCAATCAAGTGACTTTCGAGGAAGGGGAACTCTCTGACACGGAGCGTGGTACAGGAGGATTTGGGAGTACTGGCAAATGAGCACCAAGGCTTGCCCCTGCTGCGGGAACACTTACCTGATGCTGCTGAGAACCCTGAACATTAAGTTCTGCGTAGACTGCAACACCGAGATCCCGTGGAACTTAGATGAGGGACAAAAGCCCCTCACTTGAGCAGTTCCTTGATGGAGGCATTGCCCAGCACCATGGCTGTGGCAATGACCCCCACGATCCAGAAGACCTTCTGCAGGACAGACTTGCCCACCGTGGCGTAAACCTCGGTGGTCATCTTCTGGACTGCCAGATCGGCAGCCTTTTGAGCAATGTGCTCAATTTGCTCGTCGGTCAGGACTGGCGCTCTACGGCGATCAGGACCGTCGTAATAATGCTCTTCCACATCACTTGCCCTTTTTCTTGGCAGTCTTGGCCGATTCCTTGAAGGCCTTATCGGTAGGCGCACCCTTGCTACCGGGCTTCCTCATCTTCTCGCCAGAACCCGCTTTGATGCGGGCTCTTTTGGCGGCGATGTTGGCATAGAGTCCTGGCTTAGCCATTATATCTTACCTTTCTTGCGGCTCTTGCCAGCTTTGGTATAGGCAGCAGCAGATGCCTGCTTGATAGCCGCTTCCATACTCTTGGGCTCGGAGGTGCCGATCTTGCCGGTCTTTTTGTACTTGCTGACCATCTCGCCAATGTTCTTGCTGATCGTCTTTTTGGACTTACCTGACTTGAGCGGCATGGGATAACCTCCTGGTTGATAGGGTCAGTTTAGCTTATTTTTGGAGCAGTTTGGCTTCGTCTTCACGACGCTTGGTCAACCCTGCCAGTACCTTGCCACCGGCTTTGTCCCACCGCTTGATCTCAGAGACCGCAGACAGCCAGTCCCCGGCATCCACCCGCTTCTTGAGGGTACTTGACTGGTAGGCACCGGCTCCACAGTTGTACACAAAGTCGGCAATCGCGGCCAGCTTGAACTCTTTGCCCTGAAGGATCGGGGAGGCTTTGAGAGCTGCATCGATAGCCGCCTGAGCGTCCTTCTCCAGTCTCTCGTCAGCCTTCTCCTGCGTCCAGATGGTGCCCTCACGGACGTAGCGACCAGTGCTACCCCAGCCTATGGTCCACACGCCAGCAGGACATTTATAGGCAATCAGACGCCCATCGGCCATACGCCGATGGCAACCCTCGTACTTCTTGATGATCTCAAGGAGTGCCTTCATTTTGGATTGTCCGAGGTAATGACACCTATGCCGCCCGAGAGCGCCAGTCCGATGGTGATGATTGCCTCGGCCATCTGGGGAGCGATGGGTACGCCAAAGGCTGTGCAGATCAGGACAAGGCCACGCCAGGTACTAGGTTCTTTCAGTCGTTCTTTGACGTACTCATTCATGTCACTTGCCCTTCTTCTTGGACTTCTTGGCATAGGCCTTCATCGCAGCCATTTCCACCTTGTCTTCCATCTTCTCTTTCTTCATCTCAGCCTTGGTCTTGGCTTTCTTACCAGGCATGGCGATGGCGATCATGATGGCTGGCATTTTGCCTTTCTTACCGTTCTTCATCATTGTCAGTTCCTCGTGAGGTTGGCGTCAGCTTGGCCGACACGAGCGGTAACAGTACCAGAAGTGTAACCTCCAGTTTTTACACCGACTCTATACCAGATGTATTCAGGTTCAAATCCGCTGGTCTCAATAGGAGCTGTGAAACTATCCACATCGTACCAAGTCGAATTGTCATAGCTCCGTTGCACAAACACCGTGGCAACGAATGTATTGCTGATGCTGATATTGAAGTTCCCACCAAGCCGTACAGCATCGGTAAAAGTATTTTGAGCTCCGATATCTTTGGATGTAAGTCTACTCATGATTGCACCACTTGTCTGAGGATTGGTGAAAGGACAGAAAACCGACCTGCACTGCTGGCCAGTTGCTGGAGAGTTTCGTTGGTTGGTTTGCGGTTGTAATACTCAATCATTTGAAGATGACCATTCAAATAGTTGGTACCATCGCAACCGAGTCTGGCTTGGATGACCGTTGGTATGGTTACAACACCGTCAAGGACAGAGTTTCCACCATTGATGCTGGCGGCACAATCGTTGAGCTTCCATCCAGCTGCGAATCGGTAATTAGTGTTAGCCGCAATGGTACCTGCGTCAATCTGTGCTTGCGGGGTGCCATCGTCCACAATATACAGTTCAGGGTTTGTCGTATTACCACGCAATGCGATGATCTCATTGGCTGTTCCGTCATCGTACTGGATGATTGGCCTGGTGCCTGAGACAGTCGATGGTCTAAAGTTCGCCGTGACACTACCTTGGGAGGCTACCCACCAACTGCTGAAGTTAGTGCCTGTGATGGTGGCCACGTCTGCATTGCGGGTGACGGCTGCTGTGGTGGTTGGGATGTAACTGGTTGCAAAAGCCCCGGCCTCTAATTGAGCGCCGTAAATATACACGCCAGATGTACCATCACCTGTATACAGTCGACCGTTGTTCCCACTTGCTGTTTGTACCTCGTATGACCAGCCAACAGCAGTTGCTGTAACAGTGATGGTGCAACGATACCATCCGTTTCCGTAATTTGTAATAGTTGCTGTATACCCTGCGGTTACTGTACCTACAGCCCCAGTATCTAAATCAAAATATGCACCGTTGCCACCAGTAGCTGCAAGTTTGAGAAATATCCACGAGCGTTCTGCTTTTTTTGCAAAAACGGAAGCAGTGTATGGTGCGGCAGTCAGGGTAATAGTTTGACTGATGAAATGGCTTGTTGACGCAGAAGAATCTTCAACTAGCTTGTCTGCATTCTGTGTTCCATCTGGAGACGTTATTACATTCTGCGAAACACTTATTCTTGTTTTGCCCCATGCAGCGTTCTCAAAAGCGTTTGACTGAGGATTTAGATTAATCCTTGACTCCTCAATGAGCAGCCCTTTAGAAGCTAAAGTCGAAGGATCGTAGTCAAAGCGAGGTGTATCAGCAGCAACAGTCCCAATAAATCCAGATGAATTAACGCGAGTGGCTGTAGCCAATGCTCGCGTAAAGGTAATCCGTGGATCAAGAGTGCCCGATGTAAAATTAAAAGAAACCGCTGGTGTCATCATAGTCATCACCCGATGTAGGTAATCGACGGGTTGCCAAGATAGAACACAGTGCCTGGAGTGGTCAGCGTTACAGTGATTTCCATCTTGTATTCAAACACCGTAGGCGTTTTGCGAACGGCAGTAAGAGGATTGAATATCCACGTTTGTGTAGTGCTGCCACTGGTTGCTGGCATGGTGAATGACGCGGTGACAGTCGAGAACGATCCTGTACTACCAAGCGCCCTGCTATAAATAGCCGCAGAAACCGTATAACTTGTGGCATCTGTTTCGATGCCGATCGTCAACGAAACCGGTAATGCGCTTAACGGAAGGTCTGGCGCAAAGAATATATTTGATCCAGAAACCGTAATATTTGCACTTTTCTCAAGTGTTGTATAACTAATTCCAGAGCCGCCAAAACTTTCAGTCACACCTGGGCAAATTACACTTTTGTAGGCTTCAAACTTGGCAGAACCAAGATTTTCGTAACTTGTAAACGGCGCCGTTAGTGTCACACCGCTTGTAGAATAAGTGAAGTATGGGTAAACAACACAATCGCCAGCAAGTCTTGACCCAAAATCCGCCACTATGGCGGTGGCAAGGGATATGTTGCTGTAAAAAGCATTGAATCCATACAGCATCGAGCGTACTTCGTTGGCGCTAGACGATGTGAACTTAACGTGCCTGTACGCGACGTCACTGGTGTTCTGGTAACCGTAGTTACCTGTTATCTCAAGCCCAATTATGGTTTGAGATACGGTAGTCTCAACCAAAATTTGATTTGTTGAATGGGCCTCAAAGTAGTTGTTTTTGATTGCGTAAGCATAAACTGACGAAACCGCCGCTGTACCAACATAAGATACTTTTACGCCAACAACATGAGACTCAATGATGTTGTTTTCGATGTTTACCGAATTGCCCCAAACATCTATACCAAATGGCCCATTAAACGAAATTGCGCAGCTGTCAATCGTAATGGCATTGATTTGAGCAGTACCTACACCTTTGCCCCAAATGCCACCCAGAGTGTTGGATTGGATACGGCATGTGTCAACGTGTAGTCTTGACGCATTGCCAGTGATCTTGATGCCATATCCACCGTTGTTATAGATGAATACATTTCGCAGTGTTGGCGTTGCCTGCGTGTTGATGTGAATGCCGCTTCCACTGGTGGAAGGAGTGCCGCCTGGGTTGTTGCCACGGATGCACAGGTTTTCAATTACAACCTGACCTGCTGCCGGAATCGTAATGTTGTCCACACCGGCAGCAGAACAAATCAAAACGCTACCTGCGCCTTCTGAATTGTTCGCGCCAATCAGTGTTTGTGCATTTGAAATGGTGATCCCGGTGTGCTTGTAGAAACCAACCGGAAAATATACGTTCCGCGCACCGCTACCAAGTGCATAGTTGATTGCCGCTGTATCATCAGCCACGCCATCGCCAACAGCACCAAAGTCTTTAACGCTGACAGTCTCGCGCAATTTGGCTTGCACAGTGGTTTGAACAGCACCGGAACCGGCAGGTGTGTAGGTAACCAAGCTGGCGTCAGCGGCATCATCACCGCTAATGTCATCAATGGTCCAGACAGTGGTACCAGTGGAGTCTTTAAGGATGAACTTGTAGTTCTTGCTTGAATCAATCCAGATCAGCTTAAACGTGGTCGGTTCGCCCCGGCTATCAAGTACCACACTGGTGCCTGCCACCGTCCCAGTGTCGTCAGAGAACATGTTGGTCGGGGTGCTGGTACCAGCCAGATAGGCATACAGTGTCCCACCGACCAGAGGGTTGCCGAGATTATCGAAGAACTGCTGGGGGATCTTGGTAAGGGGGACGTAAGCCATGGGTCACTCCGGAATCTGTTGTCTCAAGTATAGGCTATTGGCCACGGGTTATGGTGATCAAAGGAGGCTGTTCCTGGAGCGCCCGCTGCATCCTGGCTTCCCTCTCAGCCTCTTTGGCCAACCTGTTGTTCTCCGCGATGATGGCAGCGTTCAAGCCATTGATAGCCAGTGATTCAGCCCTGCTACCCTTGGGAGCCTTACCGAGGTTCTGAAAGGCCTTACGGACCCTGGCAGGTGACTCCATGTATCTGGCTCGAGCGGCTGTACCACCAATGGCTACAGGCGCACCGAGTTTGCCAAAAATGACCGCTGCTGCTGCTGCCAAGGTAGGTACTTGGTTCATGGCACCAGTGGTCTCCTGAGTCCCTGCTCGAGCGGCACGGGTCGTCAAGGTCAATGCCTTGCTGAGTCCTTTAAGCTCATCACGGGAACTAGGCATCATGCTATCCAGCACTGCCGGATGCTTGTTGATGAACTTATTGAACCTGTCAGGATCAATCGAACCATCAGGGGTTTTGGATATCTGATAGGCCTGGTTCAGGAACAGACGATCCGCATCCTGACGCCCTCTCTCGGTCAGATTCTTGTACACCATGCGTACTTTGGCAGGTTTACCACTGAGAAGAGCCCGAGTGATTGCCTCAGGATCAGCCTCACCAGTGCGTAGCAGTGACGCGAATCCGCGATCCTTCAGGTCATCAATGTTGTCCTTCAGGTTCCGATTGGCGCGTTGCCACTTCAACTTGTCAGCCTTGCCACCGTAGGTCTCAATGAAGTTCCCCATATCATCGACGATAGCCTTATAGGCTCCATTGACGATCTGCTGTCCTTCATTCTTGATTGTGGCGAGGCTCGGATCAGTAAAACGCTCACCAAGTCGTTTACGCTTCGCCTCAACATCAAAGAGTCTGCTGTTTTGGAAGTTGCGTTGGATATCGCGTATCTCAGTCACAAGTGCTGCAGCTTGCCTGTCACCAGCTTCAGCCTGTCTCAGCAACCCACGATCAACCAATTGGCTTTCCAGGTAGTTGTTCAAGTTGTTCATCTGAACAGGACGAGGGGTAAAATTAAGCATCCCAAGTTGTCCCGGAGCTTCGATTAACGCACGCTCGGAAAGCTTGTTGATGACTTCCTGCTTCTCTTTGGTGTACTTGTCGATGATGCTGCCACGCTTGGCAAGCAGGTCCTTCATGACCTTGTCCGGGGCATTCTGTATATCAATGGCACCGGCATCCTGCAGAGCTGTTCGTACAGCATCTATCCTTTGTTGCTGCTGAGTCTTACGAAGACCTCCCGTACCGATCAAAGGTATGCGCTCACCGGCATATCTCAACTGCTGAGCGGCAGCAGTCTCCGGGGGACGAACATCTGTACCCGTTACAGTGATGCCGCGCCTCATGGCTGCTTCCACATCGGGTTTTGCCGCGGCAAGCTCCATGGCCTGCGCTTCCTGACGGAGCCCTCTCTGTCCTGCTCGTACTGCCTGAGCCTGCTGGAGAAGCTGGCCTGTTACCACAGGATCGAGGCTACCAAGGGTTACCTCTCCACCGGGGAGATACTGCTCGAGTCCAGGGACTGCAGGAATGTTGATAGGCGTTTCTGCCAGACCCAGAATCCGCTTGGCCGCTTCACTCTCAGGCGCAATCGTTGCCCGCTGGGCTTCGGCCATGGCTGCTTCTTGGATACGACGAGCAGCCTCGGGAGTACCGTATTGACCGGCCATGGCCTCTTGATATGCTTGTTGAGCGAACCCGCGAGCCTGACCCATGAGACCAGTGGTAGCTCCTGTCAGCAGGCTCAATCCTGCTTCAGGGATGGCTCTCAAATACTCACCTGCAGTCAGTGTAGGCTCTTCTGCCCGCCGAGATGGCGCAGGTTGCTGAGTCTGCTGGACTTCACCAGATGGTAGAACAACAGGCACGTCAGACTCGGGGCGCTGCTGGGCACGTTGTCTTTCTGCTCTAGCCGCAGCAATACGATCCTTGAGAATCTGCGAATCTCTTGGTATGTCGTCAGGGATATTATTTATTCTGATGCCGTCTTTACTGACGATTGAGTATGGCATTAGAAATCCACCTCATATACAGGTTGACCCCCGCCAGTAGCGGTAGGTGCAGGCGTAGGTGTAGTCGCACCTGTCCCTTGACGAGAAGTCATTTTTTCAAACGGATTAGAGATTGGCGGCAACCCAAGTTCTTTTCTGCGTCTGTTGGCGATATCCCAGCGTTGCTTCGCTTTGGTCTGTTCACGATTAAGCAATCTGGCCATGCCTTTCAGACGCACATCTTTGGATATCTTTGGATCAGTAAGCGATCCGACTTCTCTTTCACGCGCTTCTTGTTCCGCTTGAGATTGTGCACCAGGAGGAAATGGGATCAAGCCAACAGCGGCTCTAAATGCCTGTTCCAGTTCATAATCAGCATCTACCTCAGGCAGACCCTGAATGACATTCCCGATACCTTGAGAGAATATCTGACCGATCCTGCTATCAGGAGCTTTCGCCAAAGTTTCACCAAGTCTTAACTCTGGATAAACTTCGTCAAATCCTGCTTTATTCACTTCGAACAAATCTGAAGTATTCTCAAGCTCTGCTACATTCTTGGCAGCTTCGGCACCATAGCGTTTTTGAAATTCTCTAATTTTGTCAGCATTTGCTATACGCGAAGCCAATGTCTCGGCAGGAGCTGCCTCAGTAGGAGGGGGAGGAGGCTGAAGATTATCAGGTGTAACTGCACCACCAGCACCAGCACCAGCACCAGCACCAGCACCAGCACCAGCACCAGCACCAGC
>ERZ869929.253-NODE-253-length-36468-cov-5.646720_pt1 | contig 36468 bp, 54 predicted proteins | sample MGYA00579312_ERZ869929 | MGnify/ENA primary metagenome ERZ869929 (study PRJEB32216, sample SAMN09231818) | wastewater metagenome | place: USA: Maryland | collected 2016-08-09 | study: EMG produced TPA metagenomics assembly of the PRJNA472060 data set (Reclaimed... | reverse complement strand
TTACAAGGCGGCCTGCTGAAGTACCTCATGGGCAAGTCTACAATCGACCCCTCTTCTCTTGTGCTGAACCCATCTATACAAAACGCAATCCTATCTTCTCAGGTGATGGAGTCTCTCGACGAACGAATGGCGCGGGGGGTCGATCAGCTTGTTTCATTGAACGAGCGCGAGGTTGACTTACTCTCTATCATAGCGGCGAACCTCCAATCAAACCCCAACCCCGCAAGAGACGAGCTGAGGCAGCAGATTCTCGACATTCTCGAAGAGTTCAGGAGCAGATCGTGAATACATTTACCATAGAAGCAGGCCGACGACGTAGAGCGACCACGACAGTGGACGAGCAGCCAGGCGCGCACACCGGCACGACACGAAAGTACATCCCCGGCTATTCAGATTCTAACATAATATTCAGAGCACCAACAACCGGCAACGATGCAAACGACGGCCTGACGAGGCTCACCCCGAAGCAGACAAAAGCGGCATGTGATACCGCTGCGGGGTCGACAAAGAAAATTCGCATCGTCGAAGCCTGCACGTTGAATGAGAGCATCTCAAAACCCACAGAGATGGAGCGCGGGGTTAGCGGGACGATTTCGAGCAGTCTAACCGACCCGCTCGCAAGCCTTACAGCGGCAGGCACACCGGCATGGACAAGCGGCAAGCCTGAAAGAATCGCATGGTCGCCAAAGCTCAGCAAGTTTTACGGGGTCGGGTCAACAGAGATTGTCTCGTCTGCCGACGGCAACGTGTGGGCGCTCGAAGAAACATTATCAGGCGTCACAGGTCGGCGCATATGGTGGGACGAATACTCACAGCGGCTTTTCGTCGGCTGCACGGCAGGTGGCTTGCTGTACTCATCAGACGGTTCAACATATACGCAAGTCACTGTAGGCACAGGGCAGATCAACGCCTTTGCATTCTCAGCGGCAGACGGGCTCTATGTAATCGGTGAGGGCCTGAATATCTGGGTCTCTTCAGATGCGCTGACATGGGAGAAAGTATACACAGCAAGCTCTATGAATAGCTTCAATGCTGGGGTATACGCAGCGGGTAAATTCGTTTTTGCTAATAGCGACGGCGAATTGTTTACCTCTTCAGATGGGTACGTATGGACGCAGACAAGCCCGTTTAACAGCTACGAGGTCGCCGCAATCGCCTACATGGAGAACGTCTCTCTATACATCGCCATCGACGTTGACGGCGAAATATGGAGCAGCCCCGACGCGACGACATGGACAAGCCGAAGAAGCGCAACCGCGAACCCGTGTTTTGATATTGCTTACATAAGAGAGAGTGGTTATGCTGTGGTCGCCGATAGCGGCAGAGCATTAACCCGCTCTGTGAACGGCACCTCATGGACAAGCACGGCGGCATTGGCCGCGTATGCGTCAGGCGATCGAATCCGGGGCGTCGCCTATTCCCCTCTACTCGGCAGAATCGCAACAGTCGGCGGCAATGATGGCGGCTCAACGCGCGTCAATGCTCGCGGGCCTGCATACGCTAACACCATCAGCGCATCAATAGCAGGCTTCACAGTTCAGGCCATCCAATACAGCGGCACAGTCAAAGCCTACAACTGCACAATGAAACAGCCCGGCACCACTGCGGCGCTATCGACAGAGAATTGCCGGATCACAGAACCGGGCGCGCATATCTCGAACAACGCGCAGAGGCATTTCGGGTTATTGATCGAGGGTGAAACATACTTCACCACAACCCCGGCATCGCAAAACGCCTTCGCGCTGAACTGCTGCACCGTGGTGGGTAGAGCACACATCTACAACGCCTCATCGACCTACTTTGAGCAGATCCGGGATTGCATCTTTGAGGATGGCATCACAGCCAATTTCTCGATAGCTGTGGAGTCTGGAAACATCCGGGGCACATGCACGAATGTGGTGTATGGTCAGGGAATCGGCGTCAGTGACCCTAAATTCGTTGATACGACCGACTACCAACTCCAAAGAGAGGTCAACGAATACGACGAAAATTCACCATGCGTAGAAAAGGCGTCGTACTATTTCAACTCAAACGGCGACCGGCGAGATATGGGCGCATGGAGCTACACAGAGACCGCAGAGTATTACATCTACGAACGGGCTTTTGAGTTCCGAAAACCATCCGCAAAAGACGCCACAACGCACGTCGAGCGCGGGCAGTCTTCTATGTACTGGGGCGAAGACATGACCCCGGACGTGGCGAACGACCCCGATGCGCAGGGCGAAGAGCTGATTTTGCAGTACCGCACCTTGCCCATTGACCACATCGAGTGCATCAAGTATCTCAGACAACAAAGAGACCTCACCGTCAGAATAGACTATGACCCGGAGTTCGAGCAGGCCGGGACTGTAACCGTAAACGGCGATCAGTCAGCCGGAGCGGTGTTCCTTTTGGTCGATTCAACCACAGCCAGACCGGGGCAGAAAGTCACCATTGGCACCAAAGTCTACACAATCATACGAATGAGCGGTACCACGAAGCTGGTTTTGGATAGAGACACAGAGGATGCGGTGACAGACAACCAAGTCCTGAACCTTTCCGACACCGCAGGCAAAGGGGAATTTCAGTACAACCCCGAGCAGCCGATGAACCTCACGCGGTTTTACGAGAATAATCAGGAGTACCTGAAGGGCGCCCGAATGCACTTCGCCAGAAAGAAACCGTAAAATGCCGGTAACGCTGCTAAATACAACCTCCGCCGGTTCGTTCACCCGAAACAAGGGCACAGACACGGCCGCGCTGAGTAGTGTTTTCGATCTCATCGTGCGTGAACGCAATTATGAGATTTCAGACCCTCTCGGCCGGTTCAGCCCGCTTTCTTCAAAGGGGCTTTTCTACGGCCTCGAATGGGAAAACGCGCCGATTGAAGAGACCGACTCAGACGGGAAAGTCCTGTATATCGGGGCTATAAATAACGTCGGCTACCAGATAGGGAAAGACGGCAGAAAAACCAGCGTCACAGCGAGAGACCAGTTCGGGGTTCTCATTGATTGGACTGTTGAGGATGCCGACCTCATTTCGTTTATCGGCTCGACGAAACAATACACGCTCACCTCTCTTGCAGCAATCGGCGCGACGGGCTCGCTCAGTATCGGTGCATCTGGCAGCCCGTCAGATATCCCGGTCGGGGCATATGTGTCTTTCGGCCTGAACATTGTCCCGCGATACCAGGTCACTGCAGTGACAGGCTCAGGGCCGACCACTGCGATCACTCTTGACCGACCTCTTGAAGCTGCGGTCGCTGCGGGCTCGGTTCTGCGCGTTATCGGCCCGGTTGTAAAGTCAGGCCCAAAGGCATTGAAAGACGCCCTTGTCTCTGCCGGGCTCGGCGATAAAATCGGGTACACCTTCGACAGATTGGCGGCGTCTGATTCGACCTCTGGCTACAATCTCAGAATCTTCGTCAGGCAAGAATCAAAAATCAAACTTTCAGACCACCTGAATAAGGTTATGGAGCTAACGAATACTTATATCACCGTCAACACAGAGACCGGAGTTATAGATTGCTTTCGCGGGTTTCAGTACGACGGCACGCCGATCTTTGATTCAATCGAGCCTGCAGATCAGGTGCTCGATATCACAGCGACCTTTGACAAGTCGAAATTCTATTACGCCTACGACCTGCCCTATGCAAATGGCGGGGGGATTGCGATCGAATCAGGTACAGTCACGAGCAGAGCAAAGAAGCGCTGGCAGCCGATTTCGTACTCGTCAAACAAGGCCATCGACTTCCCGGTCGTTTACGACACCTCAGTCGCTGCAAGGTATTTCGGGCAGCTCGTGTCTTCGTATTACTCAGTACCACGGGTAAGAATCCGCACAGGGTTGAAGCGCGCAAAATCCGGGCATCCAAGAAACTTTTTCAATGTCAGCCTGGGCAAGCGGTTTCTCGTCACTGTAAGGCTCGGCGATGGGCAAGTTCTCTCTGCGCAACCCGCGATAGTCACAGCGTACACCTACGACAAACAGAAGCAATACTACCCGAGCGTCGAGCTTGAGCTGACAAACTGGATTAACCCAAAGAGCTTTGAGGCAGCAGTGCAAGGCGTGGCACTTGCGGCAGAATCCGGCGACATACTTTCGACAGAAGCATATGAAGAAATAGGGGTGTGAAATGGCACAGATAAAGATATCCGAACTTACAGAGGCAGGCAACTGCGACGGCTCCGAACTTGTCGCCGTAGTGCAAGGGGGGGTGACGAAGAAAGCGCCGCTTTCAACGAGGATAAAGGCATACCTCGACACGCTGTACCCCGCCAAAAAAACCTACATCACCGCACAGGCCACACCCACACGGGTCACAGGAGCCGCACCGGATGCTATAGGGGAATACCGAAGCTATCTGCGCAACGCTGGTGCGAGAACATACACAGAGACCAATGGGGCGCCGACGACTGCACCGAGTTCGTCGAACGGTTATAAGCTGCACACGTCAGCAGATTTTGCCACTGTTGACTCTAACGGTGAGCCGTCGCGGTATGAAATTTACATCGGAACCGGTAAAGAGCCAGTTTTCGAGTTTTATTCAGGCACGGGCCGCACTGGGTATATTTCAGCATCCCCCTTTCAGCGATACGGCGGTACCGATGTGAATGGCGGTTTCGACGTTAGCTATGACCCAGTGACGGGCATAGTTCACGTGTTCAACCCATCGTATCAAGGCGGGAGCAACTACACCGGGCTCACTGCGTTGAGCAACACGGTTACAGCCGATATCTATTTTGACATTAAATGCTGAGGTAAAACATGGACGCACTAATCAAAGAATACTGGCAGCAACTCGTCGCGGTCGTCGTGTTTACCATGGCTTTCGCCCGCCTCGTCGCAAGCGTCAGAGAAGAACGACAAGCCCGCATCGCAGCGGATAGCCGAATCGAGCAGAACGCAACCGTCAATCACGAACAGCACCGCGAGCAGACGATAAGCCTTACAAAATCCATGGAGGCAATGGCTCTAGCACAAGCCGAAACGGTGAAAAGCCTGCACAAGGTCGAACTGACACTTACCGAGATTGCGGCCTACGAGAAAGGCCGGACAGACGAGAGAACAAAACAAGGCGCAAGATGAACGAAATCAAACAGGCTTTCAACCTGCTCAGCGACGAGGTAAAAAAGACCTTCAAACTCTACCCGGCGGTTCATGAAGACCAGATCGACAACGTCTTTGACGGCGGGGTCACATGTGCGATAACGTGCGTGTCGATGCTTTTGCAGACGCTGAACCTGCCTGAGTTTGGCGGGGCTGTGGATTGCGGGAAGCAAGAAGAAGACCGGATACTGAAAGACATCCGGGCGAACCTTGCCAAGTACCAGGCGGCCGGCGTTCGTCTCGGCATCTCAGGAATACCGCCAAAAGAGCAGGCGCTGCGCACGAATTTTATATTTCTTCAATGGTACGTCAAAGAGAAGTACGGGGTCGAATTGATATATTCAAACTGCCGAAAGGTTCAGTTAAACCGCGTTGTCGATGGCATCGAAGCGCCGTTCATTATGAGCACCTCGAACGCGCTGACGAGCTTCGGTCATATCATTCTTGCACGGGGCCGGGTCGTCACACAAGACGGGCTGTCATTGATAGCTAATGACCCGTGGGGTGTGTACCCCTACAACAAGAAGCGGGGCGGCGAACAGGTCGTTTATCCCATGACCCGCTTTCCTACCAACGGCGGCGACGGTAAGCCGGCTACGTATCACATGCTGAGTATCGGCGAATATCCAAAAAAGTGAGGGCAATATGGCAAAGGCAAAATTCATGACAAAATTCTGGGCATGGTTCGAAAAGTTCATGCACGGCGTTACTTTCTTTCACCTTGCGGGGCTGGCTCTCATGCTGGTTGGCGGGCGGTGGGGTGACAAAGGCCAATATAGTGGCCTTGGCTTCACGTTCAGCTTTACCCTTGCAGAGCTTGCGGGGTTCATCACGTTCTTTCGCGAGCTGGCTAAAACATGGCTGAACAGGAAAAAAAGCGCAGGTGGCACCGCAGATGGCCCGTGAGTTTCTTTGGTACTTGCTCCGCGGTCTGGTTGTTGTGCTTCTTGTATATCTGCTGGGAGGTGCGCGCTGCACCTCTGGAGACATCCGAAAAGAAGTCATCGAGCAGCAGGTCGAGAACCAAGGCGCCAAAGACACAGCGGCAAAGTACATCCCTGAAGGCCCAGACAGAGAGCGGGTTTTCTCTGCGCTAGATAACTCGTCAAAGCTGATGGCGAAACAAGATCAGAAGCTCACAGCCGAGACGAAGCGTGCAGATGAGAACGAGGCAGACTCAAAGCTGCTTTTCTGGTTGAAGATCGGCGCGGGGTTCTTAGTGGTCGGCGGGCTGTGGCTGAAGTTCCGGGGCTAAGCCGCCAGCCGGTGAATCGTGGTTCGAATCGCGTCCCGCCAACCCCGCATCCGCTCACTTTCTCGAACTTTGATCAGTTCGGGCGCGGCGGCCGCAAAGGTCGCCCATGGTTCGGCCCATTGCACCACGATCTTATCGGCCGCGTAAACCGTCACCGAATCAACCAGCGACTTCACTATCTTGACTCTTTCGGCAATCGTGCCTTGCGCATAGAGTTCTGGCAGGTCGCGCAGGCCAAAGATCAGCCGCTCGATCTCTTCTCTCGTGACTTCTGATGACCTGAGCGCTGATCGTGAGGCGTCACTGGCCGTCTTCTTGCGCAGCTGCAGCTCGCGCGCGCGTTCGAGGTATGCCGCTTTGTCGATGCCGCCAGAGAGGTGCAGGTCGAGAAGCCGGTTGAGCATCGCCTCGGCGTCTGAAAGTTCTTTCTGTGCGCGACGCAAATCTGAGCCTTTGTCTGTTTCGTTCTCTGCTATGATCTCGCGCGCGATAGCTGCGCCCTCTTTCGCCAGCCAGTCGGGAAACGCTGCAGCCATGATCTCTGCCCCGATCAGCTCGAGCGCTCGGTCTTCTCTGATGTAACCCTTGCCGCCGGTGGGCAGCGTGCCACCGTAATAGATTCGCCCCTTCTGCAGCTCGCCCGTCATGCGGCGGCCATGCCCGTTGACCAGGAGGCCCGATAGAGGCCATGAGCGCTTTGCTGTCGGCGCACGCGTCATGATCTCGAGGATCTGCGCGTGCGTCTCTTTGGTGATGATCGGCGCATAGCTGCCCTGGTAGACTTTGCCACGCCACTCGAAAGAACCTGTATAGAGAGACGATGAAAGGATGCGGTGCACCGAGTGCTTCGACCAGCGCTTACCGCTGCGGGTGCGGATGCCTTGCGCATTGAGGGCGTCTTTGATCTGGCCGATGCTCTGGCCGCCGATGTACTGATCGACGATCTGGCGAATGAGCTGAACCTCGTCGGATATCGGCTCCATGGTCTTGCCTTTGGTACGGTAGCCGAACGGCGCGCGGTGCGGGAAATAGCCAGACTCGGCTTTCTCTTTCAGACCTTTGAAAACTTCTTCGCTGAGGTTGTCGATGTACCCCTCGGCCAGCAGAGCCTTGAAGCCGAACACCTGGCGAACGTGCGAGTTCGACGACTTGCTGAGAATTTCGCGCTCTTTGACGAAGTGAATCTCGATGCCACGATCGAAGACCAGGCGCTTGATCTCCGCATAGTCGGTGAGGTTGCGCAGCAGCCGGTCGGTCTTCTCTACTACGATGGCCGGGATGTTCTGCGTTTCGACGAAGTTCAGCATCTCGCGGTATTTAACGCGCGCGAACTTGCCCGAGGCGGACTCGGGGAAAGAGTAGACCTGGGCAATCGTGAAGCCCTGCTTCTCGCAGTATTCACGCAGCAGGCGCTCTTGCGCATCGAGGCTGAAGCCTTCTGCCTGCTCGCGGGACGATACCCGGCAAAGGATGACGCAGTGCATGGGTCAGGGAGTCTGCAGCGGCGACACGTGGTAAAGCGACATAAGGTCTGTGCGGAAAGGTAACACCAACGCGGCCGGGCTTCTTCGGATTTTCAGCCCATTCTGCCCGAAAAAAGATTGCCATTGTTCTACCCTGTTCTATTCTTGTTCATCGCCGTGGCTCTGCGGAGCTATGAAATACAGAAAATTAGCGGATGCTGCGGCGCGGTACGGGATGACGGCAAGGGCTTTCGAGCTTTTGCTCGTCGAAATTGGTTGGATGGTTGACGGGCGCGTTTGCGAAGATCCCGTTGCGAAGTCGTATCTGACGCCAGAGGGCGAGATCACAGACCGAGGCGACGGGCTTCTCACGGGCCTTTTGTACTGGCGCCGGCATTAAGTCGGCGCCAGGAAGATTACAGTCTCAGAAAGAAGCCAATCGAAGGCACGAAAATGTAAGTCGGCGACCCGCTCGGGTATAGCCCATAGGTCTTTACAGAACCAAAGAAGCTGACGTTCTCATCTGCAGCGATCACATAGCCGAGTTCGAGCATTGCCGCATAGATGCCTGGTGGCGAGCTAACGTCGGGGATGGATGAACCAAAGATGCGCGGCCGCTCAGCGATGAAGGCATAGCCGCTGCCGGCGCCGATGAAGAAACTGCCCAGGCTGTACCGGGCCTGTGCCATGACTGGAATATAAGAAGAATCGATGTTCATCGTGATGGTGTCGCTGAGGCGAATGGTGCCCCATGACGTCGGCAAGTAAGCCCAATCAAGCCCGGCAGAGACCCCGGCCCCAATGTCAAAGAGATAGCCAGAGCCGAAAGCAAAGCCGCCTACCCCGCATTTGTTGCCTGTGCTCGGGTAGCTGCAGATCTGCCTGAAACCTTCGTCAGCGGAGAACGTGCGACCGCCCCATAAATGAAACTCGGCATGCAATGAAGTAAGTGCGGCAAGAAAGCCGAAAGCGATCAGGAGTCTCTTGATTTTGCCTCTTCGAGTGCTGCCGCCTGGGTAAAGCCGACGATGAACTCTTGGCGCTTCTTGGGTAATTTCTGAAAGGCGTCAAGCAAGTCTCGCTCTTGATCTGTAAGCTTTGGTCGGTCTTTAAGTAGCATCACTCCGTCTTGCGTCCACCATTGCCAGCGAATACCATAGACGGCTTGGATCGCCAACTTGGTTGATTGAGGCATCTGAGTCTTACCAGATTGCCAGTTAATCACTGCGGTATGCTTCATCCCGATGGATTCCGCAAATTTTGTCTGTGTGATCCCGAAATGCTCTAACACGGCCTTTATCTTGTCGGCTGTATTTTTCACGCTTTTTTTTGCCTTTTTCGCTTGACGATGTATATTAGATACATCATTTAGTATTTAGGATACAGGAGCACTGAATGGCGACACTATTGAGAAAACCAGAGACGAAGGAAGAAATCAGGAAAACGCTGGTTTGGATACATGGCAGCCTTGCGAGAGCCAGTTTGAAGCATAAGACAAATTTTCCGGTATTTCGTAACGTTGTGCACGGGGTCACGTCGTATCGAGGGCATCTTGATCTTGTCTCGAAGATCAACGCCGAAACCGGCGCCGACATGACCGCTTGGGAGAAGTAAGGCAGCATGACCGCATCCCTGAAACGCGACTCAGCCGGTAAACCAGAGCACCAACGCCATCAAAGCGTTATGTCTCATGAGGGTTTCTCGACCTACATGGCCGGGCTCGACACCGTTCAGCGGCACATGGCGGTCGGCCGCATTGTGAGCCTTGCAAAGACCCTACAGGGCATTCGTGACCGCATCCAATCAGAGAGGCAAACTGCATGAAGAAAAACATCCTATTCACGCCGGCAATACACATTAAGATCGGCGAGCTCATGGCGCACGACTGGCTCGCGAAACCGGGCTTCTTTAAGGCAGGTAAGAAGTGAGCATTTCTATTGGTGAGGATATGCTGCAAGACTTAGGCGCTGAGCGTGCGGAAGAGCTGGCGCTTGCAATCGAAAAGGTCTTTAATTCTATTGCGATCAACTTCACCGAAAGTGGCAAGCTTGTCGTCTCTCAGAGGGAAGTCGACGCAGAAATAGTGCGCATTGCAATATCTGCCAAGATGAAAAAAGACGGGGTCACACTATACATAACAAGGGAGTCTGATCTGCATGAGGGGAAGCGATGAGTCATCACGATTCGCGCAAAGCTCAGCAGCTGCAGCTTTGCCCACGCTGCGAAGAGCTGATCGTCATTCACAATGACTACCGCCTCTGCAACCCCTGCCAGATTGAAATGCTACGCATCTGTCAGGCCAACGCCATCGCGTTGCAGGAGGAGCAACGTGTTGCTTGATCTTCTCGGCGCGGCCTTTCTGGCGATCGTGCTCGCGTTTCTCTACGTCGCTGCACACGCACACGCCAACTCGCGCACACTGTACCTCACCCGCGACCGCGACCAGGTCGTCCGCTTTATTCCACCGATCAGAAACTAAGGAGACAAACGATGCCAGAAACTACCTATTTCGACGAAGCCACTGAATTCAACGTGAAGCATATGTTCTTCATGCGCATGAAGGCAGCAGGCTACAAAATCCTGATGCGACAGATTCACGTCTGCCCATTCTGCGAAAAGCCTTACAAGCTGAACCTGCGAATGCGCGCGAGCAAGAACCACTGCAGCAACGAAGGCTGCGTGATGGCATACGAGTCTGACAAGGCTGCGGTCAACCGCTCGCAGTCTCGCACGCGCATGCGTGTTCTGAGGACAGTATGCTGACCCGCCCACTCACCCGATGGCAGAAGCTCATTGCTTTCATCAGCAAGCCGTCGAAGCTCGCGCTGATCGACGAACGCGTCGACCAGTGGAACCGCACAAAACAGGCAGAGAAAGAGTCTGCGCGCTTGAAAGAATGGGCGCTGATGATCTTTGACCAGGTTAACCGCGGCGCAAATTCTGAACGGCTCAAAGCTCTGCTCGGCTGCGCAGTGCGCGGTCTCACCTTCACTGAGGTGATGAATTTCAATAAGCCGCGCATCCCAGAAGAGGTACAAAAGTGAGCGCAGCGAGCAAAGAGCCTGCGCTCGGTCTCGACGACGACTTCGGCTTCGGAGCGGCGACGGTACCAGCTACAACCGCACACAGCATGGCTGCAGTCGATCACGACGCGATCGCTGACGACGTAACAGTCGCCCAGGTGCAAACCCGCCTGCAATCGATCGCTGACGTCGGGGCTTCTATCATCGTCGCTGCAGGCCAGCTGGAAGTTACAGGCAAAGAGTCAGCAGAAGCTGCGACCGACACGGCAAAGCAGCTGAAGACCATCGGAAAGCGCATCGAAGAGGCGCGCAAAGCTGCGGTGAAACCGTTCAACGAGATCGTCGATGAGATCAATGCAACGGCTAAGCGCTATGCGGCCCCGTTCGACACAACGGCGAAGCAGCTCGGCAACAAGGTCGTCGCCTGGCAAAACGCAGAGAACGCGCGCATCGCAGCCGAACGCCGCAAGCAGGCAGAAGAAGCTGCAGCAGCTCTGCTGGCGAACAAGAAGCCAGAGCCTGTGATCGCGCCTCTGCCTAAAGAAGCGCCTAAGCCGATCAGCACCCGCGTCACCTACTCTTACGAGATCACCGACTTCGAGGCAGTACCGAAAGAGTACAAGAAGCTCGTGATCGATGAAGAGAAGCTCGGCCGCGACGTGCGCACACAGCAGGTCAAGGCCGTACCAGGTGTGAAGATCATCAGAACAGAAACGCCGGTTTTCCGGTAAGGAGATAACGCATGCAGAACATTGAAGAAATCAAACAAGAGATAGTCGACCTCATGGACGACGAGGCACGGCTCGAAGCACTCAGCAAAGCCAAGAGCGAGTGCTACAAGCGCGTCTATGAGCGCAAACAGAAGATCGCGGAAGCGTTCGTGAACAACCAGATGCCAGAGATCGAGATCGACGGCAACAAGGTGAAGGCCGGCTTCGCGCAGAAGTTCGATATCTTGGGCGGCAAGATTAAGGCACCTGAAAAGCGTCAGGAAGTGATCAGCAAGCTCGTGGAGTTCGGCTACCTGGACGAAGACAAGGTCGCGCGCTACGAAGCGACAGAGGTCAACGAGTCAAGCCTGCAGGCAGCGTTCCGCAAATTGCCATACGAGATGCAGCAGTCTTGGATCGAGCAAGAGCTGATCCGCATCACGCCTGAGCCTGCTGTCACCATCAAGGCAAGCAAGAAGGCAACAGCGGCTTAATTTTTTAAGCAAGGAAAAAAAATGACAGAAACAAAAACGTATATCGGCACGAAAATCGTGCGGGCTTGGCCATCAGAGAAAGACGGCCAACAGGGTTATGCAGTAACCTACGAAGACGGGTACCAGTCATGGTCGCCGAAAGAAACCTTCGAGCGTGCATATCGTCCGGTCAGCGAAGGCGAAAGGTCACTGATCCAGTGATTAAGCGCGCGAGCGGCACACTGCCGGGTTCGAGTCCAGGCCGCGCAAATGTTTGGTGATACAGCCCAAAAGCACCCGAGCGGCCACGTTACGGCCACCAATAACACAGGAGATCACACAACACCACACCAAGGAAACACCATGAAAAATCAGACACCAACCACCCCCCAAAAACAACAACAACCCAACGCCGTGACGACGGCACCACCCGCCAACCAGCTCAAGCTGGCAGGCAACTTTAACTTCACCGCGGATGAAGTCAAAGGCGGGATAGACGATGGAGGCGCAGGCTACGTTGATCAGTACCCGTTCCTCGTGAAGCTATCTCTAGACGAATTCCAGGTCATTGATACCCGATCAGGCGAAGGGCATCAGGTCTGGGCCGGCAAAGAGCTGCCGTGCGTGATCTTCTACGGACACTCAGTGTATCGCCTACACCGAGGGACTGTCGAAGGCCAGCAAGGCGAGTTCGAAAACTGGCCAGAGGATATGAAGGAGCTCGTGGCACAAAGCCTTGGTTCACCGTTCGGCGACGTACAGAAATCGCGCGGTGATTTCGACGCCAAGGGCTACTCTCAGTACCTCGACAACAAAGAGCTCCGCAAGGATGTCTCGAAGCGCCTCTATGTGATTCTGCGCCTTCCGGCAAAGATCACAGGCGGCGAACTCGCACTCGGTACCTTTGGCGGGTCTGCACTGAAACCATTTCAAGGTTTCGTGAATACCGTCAAAGGCATGAATGCACCGCTCCCGCTCATCAAAGCGGTCATCGGCACAAAGAACGCAGAGAGTCAGACGGGCAAAGCCTATCGCGAACTCACGTTCAGGCCAATGACAGACGAAGCCGGCAATGTCGCGACCACGGTCGGCAATGAGCTCGAGTATCGTGAGAAGATTCTCCCGACGCTGGGCAAGATCATCGAGACTCACCAGTATGCGATGAAGCGCGTCGAGAATTCAAGCTCAGCTGCAGAACGACCAGTAGCATCAGCTGCTCGTCAGATTTCGGCGCCGGCGCAAGCCAGCGCCGCGAACTTCGAACCATCACCGAATGAATCTGATGAAATACCACAGGGCGCATTCGGCGACGAAGAGTTCGATCTGTAGCGCACAGCCGGGATAGACCGGCACCACTCGCCCAGGTGTAACAGCCTGGGCATACTTTGCACTTTTAAGAAATTTGAAGAACAGGATGGTTAGAGGCATGCTCAAAGAAGGGGACATAATACAGGCACTCAAGCGCGCAATGCCTGCAGATCAGGTCGTGCGCTTCACACCAGGGCCGGCGAGCCCTCGCGGGATCTGTGACGTGCTGATCACCTGGGACGGCATCGACTGGTTCTGTGAGATCAAAGTTAACGAAACGAAGCTCACGCGCCTGCAGGCTCGGTTTCTGAGCAAGCGCGCAAACGCCATGCTGATGCAAGTCGATACCAGACGGAAGCGAATTGTCTGTGAGACGCGCGGCGACATGGTCGAGGCGCGCTGGATCATGGTCGCTGCCGCTGAGCAGCTCTACCAGCCAAGCGTCGGCGGCTACACGGTCGACGTCATCAAGGCGCTGAGGTTCTGACGATGCTCACCAAACCGCAAGACATCCTCACCGCGTCTGGCCAGGCGCTGCTGCAGCCGCTCGGGTTCTCGAGCAAGTACCGCGGCAAGCTGATCTATGAAGTGCCGAACGACTTCTGGCGATGGGTAGCCCGTGAAACGCAGATCCCGTTCGAGCGTCTCGAAGCCAAGATCATCGAGGCGAAAAACTACAAGCCAACGACCACGCGCCCGGTGATTCTCGACGAGTCGCAGCTCACGCCGACGGCGTACAAGCATCAGAAAGCCTTCTGCCTGCGGTTCGGAGCTGTGAACTTCGGCGGGATGTTCTTCGACATCGGCACGGGCAAGACGCGCACCATGCTCGATATGGCCTGGGTGCGCTGGATGCCAGGCGACAAGGCCATCGTCTTCTGCCCGAAGTCAGTCTTCAGCTCATGGCAGAATGAGATCAAGAGATCCACCCCGCACTTCTCGTCAATCGCCATCACCGGCACAACCGCGCAGAAGCTGACCTACATCGGCCTCAAACGTGACTTTTACATAACGAACTACGAGTCTCTGCTCAGCGATCGCGTGCTCGAGGAGCTACAGCAAGCCGGCTTCACCTGGCTGATCTGCGACGAGTCTCACAAGGTGAAGTCGCACAAGGCTGCATTGTCGAAGCGCATGATCACGCTCTCTGCGAATATCGAGATGCGCTGGTGCCTGACCGGTACGCCAATCACAAACACCGAGGCCGACATCTGGACTCAGTCTGTGATTCTCGATCGCGGCAAGACCTTCGGCACGAGCTTCAGCAGGTTCTACAACACCTACTTCACCAAAGGGCAGTACGGCTGGTACCAGGGCGAGTTCATTCAGAACCGTGAAGAAGCCTTCAAGGCCGCGATCGCGAGCATCAGCATGCGCGTGAAGAAAGACGAGTGTCTCGACCTGCCGAAGGTGATGCCACCTATCATTCGCGAGGTCGAGCTGACGGGCGAGGCGCTCACCCACTACCGCAAGATGCACGATGAGGCGATGATCGTGCTCAAAGACGAGACCATCTCGGCGCAGCATAAGATCGTCGAGCTGCGCCGCCTGCACCAGATCTGCGGCGGTGGTATCGGCGAACATCGGTTCAACTGCGACAAGCTCGATGAGCTGCTCGAGCTTGTTGAGGATATCGGCAAGCCCGTGGTCATCGCTGCGATCTACCGCGACGAGATCAAGGCCATCGTGGCGGCACTCAAGAAGGCGGGCCGGTCAGTCACCTGGATCGCCGGCGATGTCTCAAACGCTGACAGGCAAGAGCGCATTGCCGATTTCTCTGCCGGCAAGCTGCAGGTCATCGTGCTGCAGATGGCCGCGGCCGGTACCGGCGTCGATGGTCTGCAGCGCGCCTGTTCTGACATGATCTTCTTCAGCTCGAACCATGAGTGGGCGAGCGTCGAGCAGATGAAGGGGCGCATCGACCGGCCCGGTCAAGCGCATCGGCCGCAATACTACTTTTTGAACGCGGTGCTGCCAGCCGGCAAGCAGACGATAGACCATGCGATCTACGAGAGCCACCAGGAGAAAGGCACAAAGATTTCGGCATTGATTGATAATGTGATAAGGGAGGGGTAGGATGGAGATAACATATAGCGATAAAACAACTTTCATAGGTTTTAAGCTCTTTGGTGAAATGGTATGGCTGTCCAAAACCAGAAGCGAGGCCCTCGATGCACGGCTTTTGGCTGAAAGGTTACGCGAGGACTTCGGGGCTCAGGTAAAGAAAGCGCGTAAAGAAGCCTACGAACAGGGATTCAAAGACGCAAAGAGCAAGCGACGCAAGCAAGATTGGTTCAGCGAGGTAATATGACAGACAAACAACTTTTCGCCGCGATCATTCTCGCGGTGGCGTATGGCGTGCTGACGTATTTCAGCACGCGTGGCGATGATGACGGCGGTGCGGTATGAATAAGGCTATAACCATGGCGTTGCTGGCCACGTCAGCAATGGCGCAGGGCATGAGTAGCCCGTCGTTTGGTGCAAGATCTTTCGAGGGTAACAACCGGTGCCGATGCTGCGGGTCGCCTACTATGTCGAGCAAGTTCTGCGACCTGCGTTGCGCCTGTGCGTTCAAGCAGCGTGAGCGGGAAAAAAGCGAGGCCAAACCGTGATCACCGCAGGCAACCTGTTCAGCAGCGCAGCGCCAGCGCCTGAGATGCTCAAGAAGAAGCGCCAGCACAAAGCGCCGCCTGAGCAGATCGACAAGTACCAGGTGACGATGCTCACCGGCGACGGATCTGTAGAGGTCTACCGCGCGCCGTTCGAGTCTGACTGCCTCAGCTGGCTGTGGTACCATAAGGCCGACATTTACGCCGGCTGGAACAACTACAAAACCGCTGATGGCGTTCAGTACGAAGTCAAAAGGATCACCCGCTGATGCCGTACGCAACACAAACGCCAGAGCAGCGAAAGGCATCGAACGATAGAGCCTATGCCAAGAAGCTCGGCATCACCGTCGAGCAGCTCGAAGCCAGGCGCAAGGCGTCCCGCGAGTGGAAAGAACGCAACAAGGCGCGCCGCACACCAGACGGCTATTCAGGCGGTGAGACGCGAAAGCGAGCGAAGAAGTCAGAGCCGAAATGGTGGCAGGCTCTGCAGATCAAGCACGCCGCCTACAAAGGCACCAGGCTTGAGAAATCAGAAAAGCCGCCCGTGCCATTGATACTCGAAGACATCTAAAACACCAGGAGAAAAACAATGCAAGAATCACACGCGAGGATATGGCTCGACATAGCCAAAATTGACCAGGAACACAGCGTTCAGGTCAGAGAGAACACCGACCCGCAGATCGTGGCGCAGTACGCCGAAGCGCTTTCGGCCGGCGAGCATCTGCCGCCAGTCGTGGTCTTTCGGGAGAAAGTTACAGGCGGGCACAAATACTATCTCGCCGATGGCTGGCACCGGCTCAAGGCTCACGAGGCAACAGGGCGCAACAAGATCGAGGTCAAGATTCACGACGGCACGCAGAGAGATGCGAAGCTCTACGCGATCGGGTCGAATGCCTCGCACGGCCGCCAGCGCACGCTGATCGATAAAGAGCGCGCGATCCTGATGCTGCTCAATGACCCTGAATGGTCAAAGCTCAATGATGCCGAGATGTGCCGCAAGGCCAAAATCCTCAGCCCGAACTTCGTCAACCAGGTGCGCGAGAAGTACGGCATCGCTAAGAGCAAAGAGCGCCTGATCACACGCCACGGAAAGACCCAGCTCGTCGACATCACCAGGCTCGGCGGCCGGGACAAGATGGACTATGCGAAGATCTTCAAAGACGCACCTTTCGACGAGAAGCTTTCCAAGAACATCACGCGCGTGATCAAGTTCTTCGAGACCTTCTGCTTCGAGTCTGTGCGCCAATCGCTGCCGAAGCCCGAAGCGGTCAGGCTGCGCAACCAGCTCGTCGCTGGCCTGGCTGAGGTCGAGAACCGGCTGCTCACGAACAAGATCAAGGCGAAGAAATAACTGCATGCGATGCGCTGCTAACTCTTGGATTGATATGCGTTTTCGGGTAGCGTTTCAGCGGTTAGCACATCGCACAGACAGAGCATTAGCCATTCAATACGGTTGGTTCGACCAAGGAAGACCATGACACCTCTCTCTTTCATCCAGGACAAGTTCGGCGGGATACAGCGCGGCTCTAACTTTCGGGCCGACTGCACTGAGTGCGGCAAGAAACAGGTGCTCAGCTGGTCAACGCACCACCCGCACGCCTTCAAGTGCTTCGCCTGCGGCTTTGCCGGCAACGTCTTCACGCTCGGCTACCGGGACGAGAACGCGCCAAAGCCTGAAGGCCGCACAGAAGACGAAATGATGACGATCGAGGGCTTCAAGGCGCGGCGCCGCAAGAAAGGCGGCTCGCTGGCCAAGGAAAGCCGGCTGCGCCTCTCTGATCGGGTCGTCGCTGAGTTTGATCTCAAGGTGAGAAAGGTCAACGGCGCGAACGACCGGCCGATGTACCAGATCCCCTTCACCAATGCCGAAGGGCAGACCGTGAAGTACCTGACCACCTTCTCGAAGCCCTGGCTGTCTCCGAAGTCGTCCTACAAGCCGAAGGACTTCTGGCTCAACATCCATCGCCTGGGTAAGAACAAAAACCCGAAGGTGATCTACGTGCTGGCCGGCGAGTGGGACCTTTTCGCCTTTTGGGAGAACACGGGCATACACGGCATCAGCCCGGCGAATGGGGAGATGTCCAGGCCGCCGATCGAAGAGACCGACATCTTCGCCGGCAAGTACGTCGTCTTCCTGTACGACAACGACGCATCGGGCCGCTCAGGTTCGAAGAGTGTCGCCAGCTTCATCTTGCGACACCAGAAGAACGTGCGCATCAAGTCTGTGAACCTATCGAACCTCGGCTGCCCGGCCGGTGAGGATGTCGATTGGTACTTCGCGAACGGCGGTACTAAAGACCGGCTGCAGGATCTCATCAGGACGACGCCCGACCTCACAGACGCGACGCCTGACGATGTCTTTCGTCTGATGAAGGGATTGCCAGAGCGCGGCATACAGAGGCCCGAGAACGCGGTCAGCGAGCTGCCTGCCGAGACTCTCGAGGTGATCTGGCGGGCCGGCGCTCTGCCAGACAATCAGAAGAACCGCGTATTCGAGCAGCTCTGCCTTGAGGAAGGCATCAGGCCGGACCAGGTGCGACGCATCGCGCAGCGCACCCGCTACTTCGAGAACGAGCTCTCTGCTCTCATCTTCTACGCCTTCGACGCCTACCTGCGGCAGACCGCGCAGGATCTGAACATCAAGGCCGCCGGCGCCGTCGGTGCCGACAAAATAGCCCAGCGCAACTACTTCTTCTACGATCACGGCGTGTATCGGTACATCAGCACCGAGCTGAAGCGCCGCATCGTCGACCGCATCGCGCGCCTGGTCTGCCCACCGACGAACCGCCTGATGCTCTCTCGCATCCGCAAGCAGTTTGAAGAGGATATGACGAACCACCTCGACAACCTGCCCGACAATGCCTTCGACGAGGATCTCGGAATCATCAATTTCAAGAACGGGCTCTACAACCTGCGCGAAGGCCTGCTCAAGCAGCACACCCCGGTGCACCTCTCGACCTTCCAGCTCGGCATCGAATATCACCAGGGCGCACCCTGCCCCTACTTTCAGCAGGCGCTCGAGACCTGGTTCGAAGACCAGGACGTGCGCAACGAGTTTCTTAAACTCTGCTACTATGCCATCAGCGGCAACCGCGGGCAGCACATCGCGGCGTTCTTCTATGGCGAAGGCGGAGACGGTAAAGGCGAGGCCGTGAAGATACTCAAGGCGCTCGTCGGTGAAGACCGAACCAGCGCGATCAGCCTCGAAGACCTTGACGACCAATTCATGCCGGCGGGCCTATTCGGTAAGTGGCTGAACATCGCCGACGAGGTGAACCGAAAGACGCACATTAACGACGGAAAATTCAAGAAGGTGACCGGCGGGTCTACCATGACCGCGAACGTGAAATATGGGCAGCCAATTACATTTGAGCCCAAGGCCTTATGGGTGGTGATTGCGAACTCCGTCTTTTCAAGTTCTGACAACAGCCGCGGCTTTAATCGCCGGATTAAGTTCATCGTGTTTCGCCAGGTCACACCTGAGAAAAAGATCGAGAACTTCTTCAACAGTAAACTGCTGCCCGAGCTTTCGGGCATCGCCGATTACATTCTCACAGAAGGCAAGCGCCTCTTTGACGCCGAAAGCTTCAGAGAGACGGCAGCCGAAGCGAACATCAAAGACGACCTCGCGCGCGGCCACAGTGTCAACGCGTTCTGGCAAGATGTGATCTCTGATGTCGTCGAAGGCGAGAGTGATATGACGATCAGTCGGGAAATCACGAAGGGTGAATTCGAGGGCTGGCACTATATCGACCCGCATGCCTTCTTCGAGAAGTACAAAGAGCACTGCAAGGCATCAGGGCAGCCGGCTTCATCTTACCAAAACTTCGCCCGCGACTCCCGCAACATTATCGAGCGTCTGCTCAATGACCCGGCGATCGCCAAAGGCAAAGGCTCGATGACCGTACAGGTGCGCCCCGCCCGAGTATATGCCCGAGTGAATGCGATAGATCCGGCGGTGAAGCGAGCTCGAGTCTTTGTCACGAACGCTGACGTTCGGGATTTATTGAGGCCATCACCGGCCGGAGAAATCGAAGTTCCGAAGATCGGGCCGCTGGGTTTCCTCGAAAAATGGGTCAATACGCCACCGGCTGAGTAGAACCATGAAGCGCGAATCAGTGGACAACTGTTCTTTATCTGTCGGCAAAACGGGACACTGGGACACCTGCCGGGACACTACTTTTTCGACTAGTGTCCCAAAAATCGGGCCTGCTATCATTGGCTTAAATCGACTTTTTCTGGATTTTGGGACACTGGGACACTTGAAAGTACATAAAGTTCTCAAAAGTCTTTGTTTGCGGTTGCGCCGGTTGCCAGCAACCGGCCACCGCATACAGAGCATATATGAAAACTTTCTAAAAAACGCCGGTCAGGTGTCCCAGTGTCCCAAAATCACTTTTTTCCCTTTCGGGTCTCTGGAGGTACAAAATGGGGTTATGGGGTAAACAATGTGCATGGTCACCAGCGGCCCGGCCGAAAGGAGCCGAGCCACCAAAGAGCGGGCACCGTCTGCCAAGAGGAGCGCCCTACGAGATATTCGTCATGAGCTTCTGCGAGCAGCACGCCTTCACGCAAGCGAAGCTCGTTCGCCAGGTCGAGTCTGGTTCAGTCTTCCTGGGCGACTGCGGATGCGAGATACTTCACGGCGGATTCTACGTCACGAAAGATGACGGCCGCATTGTTGAAGCGAAAGTCAAACCCGCTCTGAAATGATGAGACATAATCGCTATTGACAAACACCGGCAAGCTGTGATAGGCGGTTAGTGTCGGCCACTCCCAAGAAAAAGAGAAAGATCGGACGCCCGAAAAAGAATGAGGCATGGCGCCTCAAGCGATTCGTTGAAGGCACAGCCAAAGCCGTAGAGAACGAGCAACTGACACGCGAGCGCGATGAGGCGAGGGAGCGAGCGGACGACATTTTGTCAGAATGGCATGACCACGAAGGGTCATACTACGCAAATGACAAAGATAGATTCCCGCCTCTTTGGGAAAACCGACCACTAACACAAGACGAAATCGACGAAATGAGGGCGGGGCACTAATGGCTGACATGAAACCTGAAGACGTGAAGCCGGTATTAGCGCGAGAACTAGAATTTCGCGGGATTGCCGGGCATGCGCCTGCACAGGTTGTAGGTAAGTTTATCCCCGCCCATGAAGTCGGGGCGATAATAAAGGCGGCGATGGGGAAAGCGAGGCTTTATGAAAGGTTACAGGTGTATGGCTTGCTATCGGTTGAAGTCGATGAATACGCAGCATGGCTCGCAAAGGCTGACGAGCTGGAGAAGATGGAATGAAGCACTCGAAGCGATGGAAAAAACTGTGACGCAAGCTTTACGACGCCGATACTTCATGGGCATCAAGCGGAGCGCGTCGGCGTTACTTTTGGAGAAGAGAAGCCATAAAACGGATACGGGAGAAGATGAAATGATAGAAGCAATCCACGCAAACGGTCAAACCGTACGCCCGCGAATCGTATTTGATCGATTCTTAAACCGCGTACAAGTTGCTTGACGATGAATCCACCACGAATCATTTCAGACAAAGATGAGACATAACGCGAAAGTCTCCTTCGTCGAGTCCATCACCGACGGGAAAACAGCTCACAATCAATCGTGTCTATGGTTGCAAGTACCGTCTTTTTAACCTATGAAGCAGCAATACCAAAACCGCATCAGGACACTCGAAGGGCAAGTGCAGAACCTGCAGACCATACACCGCACTGCACAGCAGAAATATCTTGAGCTGAACCATGCCCACGGGCAGATCATAAATTCAGCCGTGCCCAAGCTGCGCAAGATGCGCGTGAGACTGTATCTATCCGTTCTCGCAAATATCGCCTTTATCTCTCTGACAATCTATCTCGCATTGAGGAAACCATGACAGAAGCACGATACAAAGAAATCAAAGAAATTCTCACCAGTAAACGGTGGAATTCGATAGAGCTGGCAGAACACGCTGAAAGGCTTTTGCCCGAGCTGTTTGATGGCATCGAAAAGGGTGATTTTGAGGCAGAAATCGAGCCCGTTCCCGCTGAGCAGATCGAGACCAAGGTCGGGCCGGCTGGCGAACCTGCTGTGGTCATGGCCGAAGAGCCAGAAGAACCTGCAGAAGACGCCGCAGACGCCAAACCCACAGAATGATCAGCCCCGCCGCGCAAGAGCTTCTCGACGAACGGCCAGCCTGGCTGCGATTCCTTCAATGGGTCGCCCCTGAAAAGTTCGGCCCCCGTGACCGTTATGTATGCATTCGCATTGACAAAGAACGCGGGCCGGTCTGTTATTTCTGTTCAGAGTCACAGAAAACCCTATATTCAGAAATACCGATGACCGGCATAAACTACGAGCGCCAACCTGCCGGGGATTACTTCGTAAAACTAGAATTCCATGTTCAGGGCAGGCTGTTGCGGTATGACTTCCAGTGCTCAAAAGAGCAGGTGAAGGCCATATTCAACTACGACCCTACCCCGCCGAGAAAGCGCAAGAAAACCAAGAGGAAGTAATGGCAAAGGCCGCGCCAAAGCAAAAACCCCAGACCGACAGACAGCTGAAGTTTGTTCACTACTACCTGCAGACGCTGAACGGCACAAAGGCGGCTGTAAAGGCTGGGTATTCTAACGCGTCGGCAAAGGTTGAAGGGTCAAGACTGCTAACGAAAGCTAACGTCCGCGAAGCGATCAAAAAGGTCATGGACGAGACCCTGGCAGAGCACAAGCTCACCCTTAAAGGGCGCATCATTAAGGGGTACATTGATATCGCGTTCGGGAAAAAATCTTCTAACTCTGACCGCATCAAGGCTCTCGATGCATTGGCGAAATATGAAAATCTGTGGGCAGAATCGGGCAATACAACGATCAATAATTACAATATCAACCCGGTATTATTGAGCGAGGGGCAATGATCCGGTATGCCATTCTTGCAATAATGCTTGTTCTCACTCCCAAGCAGAGCGAAGCCGCGAAGATCATCACCTCGTCAAAGACGACGCGGCATCTTTTGTATGGCGGCTCACGCTCGGGGAAGTCGGCATTGCTCGGCGCATATTTGACGACGAGAGCGAAACAATACGGCGGAAGCAGCCACATCGTATTCAGGCGCACGTATGCCGATGCAGTGGTTTCAATCTGGAACCGCACCATACTGCCATTCTTGAAGATAGACGAGAATGCCGGGCTGTGTACAATTCTAAAAAAGCCACACCATGCCATCTACACAAACGGTTCAGTGATAGAGATCGGCGGTCTGCACCCATCGGAAATAGACAAGCACCTTGGCAAAGAGTACGGGACGATCTGGGTAAACGAAGCCTCAGAGGTGGGCTACGAGAATATACCAATACTAATGACGCGACTGAATGCGGTTGAGACGGACTCTACTGGCAAGATGATTGTGCCCAAATTTATCTGCGACGAAAACCCACCGAACAAAAACCATTGGTCTTTCAAGCTGTTTGTGCTGAAAAACGACCCAGAAGAAGATTGCGTTTTGCCTGATGCTGACAATTATGATTCATTCAAAATGAATCCAATTGACAACATCCAAAACCTATCCCCCCAATACATGAACACGCTGAACGCGCTGTCGAGCAGGCAAAAGAAGCGGTTTCGCGATGGTGAATTCGGCACGACAACCGGGTTGGTCTATCCAAATTTTGACGAGGGGAAGCACCTTTTCGACGATATCCCGCCAGCGGATTGGCCGCAATACTCGGTTTTCGATTTTGGATTTACCCACCCTTTTGTGCATCTGCGTGCTGCATATGACGACTCAAACGAGAGGCTGCATTTTTATACGGAACGATACCAGCCAGGGGTGACAGTTCGGGCGCATGCTGAAGAAATTAACGCAGAAGACAAAGAGGCCGGGCGCACATATGCGCAGCGCGTGGCAGACCATGACGCTGAAGACCGGGCAACATTGGCAGAACACGGCATCAAAACCATACCTGCAAACAAAGACGTACAGGCGGGCACGGACTTAGTTTTCGACCTACTTGATCGTGACAAAATACGCTTTCACCGGTCAATGCTCAACACAATAAATGAATTCTACGGATACAAGTGGAAGGACGGCACACAAAAAGACCGCGAGCCACTGAAGAAAGATGACCATAGCATGGACGCGATACGGTATCTGTGCATGCACGTCTACAAGTCACAGCAGGCCCCCATGACGGTGGGCAAAATAGGGTGGTTATAATGGCACTGACTGACGTACTCACGAAGCAATTTCACCCAGAGTGGGTCGCGAACGTCGGCGAATGGCAGTTCATGCGGGCAGCGATGAACGGCCAACTACGCGGGCGCCCTGGCAAAGACAACGCGACGAAGCCGAAGTATGGCGAGGTAAAGCCATACGCAAGATTTTTTCACGAAGAAGACGCCGACTCGTATCTGGTAAAACTCCCCTACGAGAGCACCAAGCGGTTTAATTCTCGAATTGTAAAGGCTGTTGACGGTGAAGAATCTGCTGCGGTGCTCGATATCTACAGCGGCCACCTGTCCCGGTCAGGATACAAGATGCCTATCGAGGGCGTTTTCGATGACCAGATGGTGAAGCTGATCATGTCAAACATAGACGGATATTCTACACGCTTCCCGGTGTTTCTCTCTGAGATCAGAAAGCAGGTCATGGGCATGGGACGGGTGTTTGTGTTAGTTCTAGCCTACCCCGCAAACCACCCACAGGCGGGCCGGCCATACGTCAGAATCATACCCCGTGAAGACATGATCGACTGGCGCATAGACGGCGGGCAGTTCGTCTTTGTGAAATATCGCGAGAATTACGAATGGTATCGCGGCGGGCTTGAAAGAATGTGCGCTGAGCGCATCGTCACGGTCACAGCCAAAGAATATCTCATTTGCATGAAGAACGACCGCGGCGAATGGCAGGTGGTCAAGAACGAACCAAACACGCTTGGTAAAGTGCCGATCGTAGACGGGTGGATGGGTGAGAACAAAAAGTCGATCGTTGCGAGCATAGCCAGGCTGCAGTTCTTGGTGATGAACAACACCAGCATTCTTGACAATAAGATCATCATGCAGGCGCTCAATATCATGAAAGTGCCATGGCAGAAAGACATCGATTCACAGATGCAGCAGTTGAACGAGAATTCATACCTAGCCTTCGAGCCAAGCGCGAACGCAGTCGAACCGGGTTGGATGGCGTATCCTGCCATGGGTCTCGATGGAGACTTTCGGTTTTTGGACTGGAATATCAAACGAGTCAACGAACGCGCAAGCCTGAGACACCGCGAAGGCAAACAGGTGCAATCAGCAGATTCTGCAGCATGGGACTTTCACGACGTGAGCGCAATTCTCAGCACGGTGGCGGACGTTGAAGAGGAAGTCATCAACGGGGTATTTTCTCTGTTCGGTGATTACCTCAAGAAGCCAGTCACAGACAAAATCTACACCAATAACCGCCAATTCGACCCCGACGGGCTTTCTCACACGCTTGATCTTCTCATGAAGGCGATGGCGTTCAACCCCGACGAGACCACGACCCGCAAGATTAGAACGCACGTTCGCGACTCTCTCGGGCAACTCGGGATAAACCTGACACCAGAAGAATTGAAGCAGTCAGACGCAGACCTCAAACAGACAATCGCTCAGCAGGCGAAAAAGCTGCTTGAGGGTATCGATATCAAACCAGACGAAGAAACAAAAGAACCAGGAGTAACAGATGCCACAGTATAAAGGCCACGAAGTCAGCGAAGAACTGCTCAAGGCCATCAACGACGATATCAAGACGACCGAGCACGACAGCCGGGCAGCAGCGCGGAAAGATTACGCGACAGAAGTGAAGGGGATGCTTGCTAAGTCACTCCCCAAGGCGGCAGAGGGGCTTTCAGCCGACCTGCACATCAGGGACTTCATCTCAGAGATCGCAGAGCGCGCGCAGAAGGTAGCCCCACCGGAACAAAAAGAGCAAAAGCCAAAAGAAACGCCTGAAGAGATGGCCTCACGCCTGCAGGCAGAGAACGCAAAGATACTGAACGAAGAACGGGCGAAACTGCGCAGGGAAGCGATTCTCAACGAAACGGTGAGCATCGCAATCGGTAAGTATGGCCTCGACCCTGACTATAAAGACGCTTTCATCACGAAGCTCAACAGCCTACACCCGGTCGAAGTCGGCGATGATAAAACCCTTTTCCGTGATGGCGAGGGGTATCTGTACGACAAGAACACAAAGCCGGCCGGGTCTGAGTTTGTGGCTGAAAAGCTGCTTACGGCATTCCCGAAGCTGAAGGTCGCAACAACACCGGGGCCAGACCTTCACACGCCAGGCGCGCAGAAGTCGATTGATAAGGGCGTGCGGTCGAGCTTCGAAGACCAAGTCGGCGGCATGCTCGAAAACATCCAAAAAAAGGCAGGGTAAAACATGGCAGCACAAACATTTGCAGAAACAACGCGCGTGGGCCTATTCGGTACGCGCTACGAGAAAAAGGTTTCTTTAAGCTCGGCAACCACGAGCGACGAGATTCTTGTACCGGCAGGGGTCAAGGGGGTAAACTGCACAATTTCTTTTGCTAACACAGCAACGGCAAAACTGCAGTACACAAATTCTACATTAGCCGATGTGGACGCAGGCTCAGCGGTGTGGATTGATAAAGCCTCTGAGGGCTCGTCAAACGTCGCCCTGTATCTCGACGCCTGCACCGCATTTCGTCTGAACGTCACAGCATGGACGAGCGGCGCGGTCACCCTCTCGGCGGTGGCACAATGAAAGTCTTCGCGGTATTTGATGAGCGTAAGAAGTTCATCAGGGCGATCAGCAACGAACAGAACGCCATATCTGCGACCCCTCAACACGGGGAGCGGGTCGAGATTGTTCTGCAGCGCGATGAGAAACACAACCTATGGCGCGGCGACTGCACGCATGGCACGTTGTACCGACGCGACATGAGCGGCTGGGAGTTCTCAACAGTGAAGGACGAACCCGAAAAACCAAAGTCACTTAATAAGCAAAAAAAAGTTTACGACGCGAAAGAGGACGAATAATCTAAGCGACGTCAAAGCCTGCCGAGTGAGGGCATAAAACCGCACTCATGCCCGCAAGGGTTGTCTTTCCGTGTAGACCTCTAAAGAACACGGCTGGCCAAGTGGCGACGCGAGTCGCTACGATGCTCGTCTTCCGGCAAGACCTCTAAACAGCCGGCTGCCCCAAGGCGCACAGAGTTGCGCTGTAAGGTCGTCAGCGGTGACCTCTAAACACCAAATAAACTTTTACGAGGTTCATTATGGCTGTAACGCTCTTAGATGCGTCACAGGCTACGAACGCGGCATCACAACCGAGCATCGTCCCCATTATCGTGGAGACCGTGCCCGAGCTTGCAAAAATCCCGTTCGAGACTGCAAAGACGCTTCAGTATGAATATACTGTCGAAAGCTCACTGCCTGCACCTGCCTTTCGGGGCCGTGGTGAGGCATACTCAGGCTCAAACGCTGTCTTTTTCAAAGACCGCATCGACCTGAAATTTCTCGGGGGTCAAGTAGACCTCGACCGCAAACACGCAAACCTGCCCTTGGTAGACCAGAAGACCATGGTTGCGCGTCAGCTTGATGCGCACGCCCGCGCGATCTCGCTCTTCTTCAAGAAGACCGTTTTCAATGGCAAAGTGTCCGAAAGCCCGAAAGCGTTCAATGGAATCGACCATTATCTGGCGCAAGGCGACTTCTCAGGCCAGACTGTGTCTCTCAATAGTAGCGGTTCAACAATCGCAGCCGCAGGCGCGCAGGTGGTTCTCGAAAAGATGCTGGCACTCGTTGGCGTGATGAAGGATATCGATGCTTTTTACACAAATCGCACGATTCTTTTTCACCTCGCTGCCCTGGCGAAAACCAAGGCGACCAACGAAGAGTTCGCGAAAGAATTCACCCTGAAATTTGAGGAAGTTCTGCCGGGTATTAAACGCCCTGTGGGCTACTTTATGGGCCTGCCGATGTACGCTCTCGACAATGACGAGACGGACACGGAGATCCTGTCGTTTACCGAAACGAACAGCACAGCCGGCATCTACGCGGTAAAGTGGGGCAAGAACTACCTTGTGCCTATTCAAGACCAAGAGATGGGGCCAGAGATGTTCGCGTATGAAGACGGAACCGGCCGCCATGTGGGCTTTGACTGGGCTGTGAACATCGTTCCAGAACAAGTCAAGTGCATTGGCAAGCTCGACCAAATCAAGGCATCGTAAGGAGCATAATATGAAAAATGTTTTAACTGCTTACGACTCGGCGCTCGTTCTTGCGGACACGCAGGCGATCACCACGGCAACAACCACTTACGGGAAAGACTCGGGTGGCACTGCAAAGGTGCTCGACCTGCAGAACTACAAGAACACCAAGATGTTCGCAAACCTGCGATATACAGCGGTTGACTTCACCACAGGCGATGAAGTTTACACGCTCAAAATCCAAAGCTGCGACAGCTCGAACTTCAGCTCAACACCAGTCTTCGAATCGACCATCCCAATGGGAATCGCTGCGACCGTTGCCGCTGGCAAGGTTCTGCGCTCCGTCGGGTACGTCCCCGAAGGCCGTTATGTCCGCGCTGCGTTCGTCTCTGCTGGCACATCACCAGTGTGGACGATCGATAAGCTCTGGCTGAGCCCCGAGACGTAAATGAACTACAGCGACGTTGCTGCTGTTGACACCTACGCCCTGAGCAAGGGCGAGGTGGATTTTCTCACCTGCGATGACACGGGGGTGGCTGCTGCTGTGAATAACAGCGGCGGATATAATGCGGCAGCAACGTCGCTCGTTCTTGATGCCCTCTCTGTGGGCGGTTTTATCAAAAAAAATCATCTGTTATATATTGGTTCTGAGTACCTGCGGGTTACTGGCGTGACATACGCCACCCCCACAACGCTCACCGTCACGGTTTTGCGTGGCCAGTACGGCACGACAGCCGCGGCGATCTCTGACGACGCTTCTGTAAGCGTGCGGGATATGTTAAAGGTGCGCCTGATTAACCAGGCGACCCGAGATATCATTGATACTCATAAGCAACATCTGACAGACGACCTATGGATGAGCGAGAATGAATGGCTCATCGAGGCCGAGAAACTACAGACGATTTACCTCTCTAAATACCACGGCGAACGCGAAACAGCCGAAAGAATCGGCGCGATAACGAGCGGCGACTTTTCTGATGGTGTTGTATCAATCGGCGGCATATCTGCCGGTGGCCTGTGCCGTGCGGCTGCGTCGGTCGTGTCTTACGCATTAAAGGAGTACGGGATTTCGAGCAATGAATGGGGGCGCGGGTGATCTCTTCCGAGCAGAAGAAAGCCCTGCAGCTCGCACTTCAGGCGCTCGTTGAGAAGCACGAGTATCTTGATGATGCCCTGTATTTGCTGCAGAACAACCTCTCAAAAATCAAGCTCGATATCAACCGCTACACAGCCCAAATCGAGGCCGTGATTCTGAACGCGTATTCGCCGGACAAGGTAGCCCTAGACGTTCAAGAAGCGCTGGGGGATTTTCTCAAGAACATGAAGGCGGCGATCGAATCCGGCGCCATGGAGTACCGGCGGGCGAATGTTCAGGCGTTTGTCGAGGCTGCGTATAGTCAGTACTCAACGCAAGTTCGGCTGGTCTCAACAAACATGAATGCCACGATATTTTCTAAGGCGACGCAATTTAAGACCCTTGCGCAGGCTGCAGAAATCCCACTGGCGAGGCAGGCCGACATTGCCGCATATACCATCAGGCAAGTTGAGATCGGGGGGAAAAAATACACATGGGAGCCTCTGAACAACATTTGGGAGAAAATGAATCAGGAATATGGCCAGCGGGACACGATACAATACCGCAACGGGGCCAACCATCCTTTGCGGTCATACGTAGACGCGCGCCTCACGACTTCAAGCGCTGAGACGCAACGCCTCACCACCACACTGCAGGCCAGCGCAAACGGGGTTTTATTCGTGAAAACCTCAGTCAACGGGACAACCGACTCGTGCTCTTTCTGGGAAGGTAAACGCATGTTTACGAGTGAAGCGGCGAGGCTGGAAGCTCAAAAGCGGTGGCCGAAGGTGGATTTCAGCGGGGTGAAAACCGTTCAGGAAGTCCGGGCCGACAAAACCCACATGTTTAGATTCCACTGCGCGCACATTCTGCGCCCGGATTCGGTTCAGTTCTCTGATGAGTTCGAGCAAGAGATCGCCGCGGAACGGGCGCCAAAGATTCCCCAGGACATCGACGAGCGCGCCCTATATGAGAAGCTTTCTGGCAAAGAATGGCAATCAGCCAGGCGAACGACGCACGATAATTTCGTACCGGTTCCAAAAGACCCCAACTACGCCCCGAGGTACACGATTCAATGATGATCGAACTTCTCAAGGCGACCAACGTAAACGGTGTACCGACGTACACTGTCGAAAAAGTTCTGCGTGGTATTGGCGTACTTGCAGAAGCCCCGGCGAAATCGATCGGCGGCGGCGGTACTGATGCGCCGGTCTACGTCTTCACATCCTCAGCGCAAATTCAGGCAAATCGAATGGTGCGGATCAACGGCAAGCGGTTGAAAGTTCAAAGCGGCAAGCGTGGCATATCGGGTTATTCTATCTACAAGGCGGCAATCGATGGCTGAGTGGGCAGACCCAGTACACCGAGCAGTGCAGACCGCGATTGACGCAGGCCTTGAAGGTTATTGCGACGAATTCAACGCGCAGTCAGACAAATTCACTCCTACGTGGCGTGAGACTCTCAAAAAGTCGAAATACTATCAGAAGCTCGGGCCGGGTAAATACGTGGTTATTACCGGTGATGGTGGGCCGAATTACGACCCTAGCCGACCCGTCGCGAAGTACGTCGCGAGGCAGTATTACGACGAACAACGACACAGAGGGGATTATTCATCAGGTCTGAAGAACCTCGTCGCGCTTTACCGCGGCGCGAACGGGCCGAGATCTCGGCGTGCTACTGACAGGGGCGACCGCTATCTGTATGGCCGGGCCTATGCGTTGGCGGTCAAAGAAAACAGAATCACAAAGATCGAGGCGCCGCTATGGTACGAGCGCGCGCAGACTGACACGAAGATGCAGCGCGACCGGGCAAACGTCTTCAGAAACCAATTCAGGGGCGTGAGATGATCGGGCCAATCGCAGCCTTTGACGCATTGCAGAACGCGATGAACGCGGCGGGCATCCCCGCGCAGACTTCATATTGCGAAGACCTGACCTCAGACATAACTTCGGGCGCTATCCTGGCAGACGGTCAGTTCTTGGTGATGCAGCCCCTGCCCTTTCGCTATGACGAAGAAATGACCAGCGCGACGGGTGCGGACGTGCTGAACATGCGCGCCGATCTTTTGGCGGTCTCTAATGTAGGCGCAAAGGACGCCGTTCAAAAGCTGCATCAGTGGTTTGAAGACATCGGCTGGGTGACAGAAAACGACATTTTAGGGACTCCACCCGCGGCACCTTGGACGCTGGGCAGTATCAAAATCTACGAATGGGAACCCGAGGGCGGCCTGCCAAGCACGGCTTTGAAGTTCGGCGAGTACTGGGCCGCAGCCGTAAGGGTCAATTTGCTTATTAAGTGATATAATACGAAAAGGAAGGTAACAATATGGCATATGCAAGACGAAGTTACCGGATCACCGCAAACGCGGTGGATTTGGGGACGACGACCACGGGCTCTGCAAAGATCATGGCCGAGAATCAGACTGTTGATCTCGACGATGTCGATCAGGTCTATGGCGTCGTCGAATCAGTTCAGGTCGGCTGGAATGTGATGGCCGAAGCCACACTCAAAGAGGTTGATAAAACCTCTCTGGGTGGAAAAATTCTGGCGGGCTCAGTGTACGCCGGCGCCGATGGCGCCGAGACGTTCTACGACCTGCAGTCAGTACCAGTGAGTTCAGAAGACCGTTCGGTGGTTCTGGTATTTCACCCGACGGATAAAGCAGACAGCGATTTCAGTGAGGATTTGGTCATCTGGAAAGCTGTGCAGAAGTCACGAGTTGAACTCGTCGGCGACCGCACAAAATTTCAAGAAGTGCCAGTCTCATGGACTGCGCTGCCTGACTTCAACCGCCCTCGTGACGGCTTCACGGGTTCAGCAACCTACATGCGCATCGGCTCAAAAAACGCCGTGAGCACAGCACCGGACTTTATCGGCATCATTCTCGGACGTAAGAATGAAGCACCGTATAAACACCACCCGGCATCGTCTCTCGACAGCTACAGCACAATGCAGCTCGAAGCATATGGTTTCTGGTCTGATGATGATACTGTGACGGTTGATCTGGACGACGCGACCAACGTGAACGCGACCGACACCTCGTTCGTGTACGACGCGAAGTCAACTGCGAGTTACTCGCTTACAGGCAAATACATGAAGATCGGAACCGAGCGCGTGTATGTCGTGAGCGACACTCAGGCAACATTCACCACGGGAACTTTGGTCGTTAGACGTGCGGCCGGGTTTTCTACCGCGGCAACCCATAGCGACAACGCAACGATGACGCTGCAGAAGAATGTTTACTCATTCAATGTGACCGGCCGTTGCACGTGGACTTCGGGAACTCCCGCGGCTGCGACTGTGAGTGATGCAACCTCTACCAAGGGTCTCGCGACATGGGTTGCAGGTAGTAGCTCAACGGCCGTCACTGCTGCGATTGGTTCGACTACCTCGAAGAATCACACGATCACTACGGTGGCGTAATGCGTGTTGTGTGCGGCATTTGGGTCAAGGAACGTGTGGCGATTGCTGACGCATTGCGCGTGGCGCGTTACGCTGAACTTGCGAATTCCGCACGCCGGTGGTGGGTCAAGGTCATATACCTGAGAAGGGCTATGGGCGCATTGACTCACCGCGCATTTTTCGCTTGGATATGGGATCTTCTGTTTTTTCGTCAGGTGCTCGAATTGTCGGGCCTCCAACCTGAAGAGAAAATAGGGTCTCAGGACTACAAAACAACAGAGCGAAAGCTCACATCTGTCTGCGCGTCAATCGCAGCCAGGTGCAAGGGGAAAGTTCCCTACGATATCATGACCGGCATGACCGCTGAGGAATTGGATGTCTTCTCTATTCATCTGATGATAGAGTATTTTGAGAACGCCCGGTCGATACTTTACGCGCACCACTCCCCAAGTGAGTTCGCCAAGGAAATTGACAAGAGCGTGAACAAGATGCGCAACCAGCTGAGAGAGCTGGAGCTGTTCAAGTCGCATGATTCAGAAGAAATGTATGAGGCCATTGACCCGAAGGCTCTCATGATGGCGGCAGTGTCATGAAGCATCTGCGCTGGCTTCTGTTTATCCCGTTTGTCCTCTTGTTCACTATTGTGGAGAGCCTGAGAATCGTCATCGTGCTTTTTTGCCGTTGGGTGGCATGGGTTCTGAAGTGGTTTTTGGCTGCTGTCATTCTGGTGAAGCACGGGGTGATCGCGATGGATGCCTACCTTGAAGGGGTCAGATAATGGCACTGGAAGAGATTAAGGTCAAGATCACCGCCGACAAGTCTCAGGTAGACGGGGCTTTCAGCGACATCAAAGGCACGGCCAACAAGGTCGAAGCGGAATCGAAGAAGGCCGCGACATCCATCGGAAACGTTATTTCTGCGGTGGTCGGGGCCGCGGCGGTTCAGAAGATCACCAGTTTTTTCAGCACGGCGATCGGAGCGTACAACCGCCTTGATTCAGCGCTCTCGCGGGTGGAGTCTACCTCAAAAGCTGTCGGGCAGAGTATAGAGCGAAACAAGAAGCTGGTTCAGGAGCTGGCAGATCAGGGCTTCCTGACCCTGACAGAATCTGCAAACGCGTTTTCAGACTCCATCTCTATGGGCCTCGACCCGACAAAGGCGAAGAAGTTCGTCGAGTCTCTGTCTGATATAGCCGCTGTCGAGCGGACGATGGGCACGCTCAATGAGGCGGTGTCTTCGGGCATTTCCGGCCTGCGTTCTGGGTCGTCTGAACGTGTGGAAAATATCGGGGTCAGCGTTAAAAAGCTGTCTCAGGAATATCAGATCAACACCCAGAGACTCGGCCAAGCCGCCGCGATGGAGAAGTTTTACCAAGGCGTTATAAAAGAGTCTACCAAGTACCGGGGCGAGGCGCTGAAGTCTGTTGATTCTCTGGCAGGTGCGCAGACAAAATACAACGCAGCGGTAGAGAAAGCACAGGCAGCCATCGGCAAAGGCTTAGAGCCTGTGATGAAGCGGCTTTATGCCGTCGGCACTCAGCTTGCTGACATGTTTACCAAGTGGTTCGACGGGCTCAAGGATTCGCAGAAGCTCATCGTTTTACTAGGCGGCGCGGCGGTTGCCCTTGTCCCAGCAATAGCCGCTGTGGGTGGCGCGCTCGGGACGCTTGCCCTAAACCCCGTCACATTGGCGATCATGGCAGTCGTAGCGGCTGCGACTGCTCTGACGTTTGTTCTCGTTGGTATGGAGCGCGAGATTTCCAAAGGCGTGGGGCTTGTAGATGAACAGAAGAAGCTAAAGAACCTTGTAGAAGAACTTAAAAAGACGAAGGCCGGCAGCGAAGAGCTGGCAGAAGCTCAACGAAAACTTGATCAGGTCACAAAGACGCTGAACGAGAGCTTTGGCGAAACGCTCAAAATACTGCGGGCAGAGAACGCCGAATATGAAAAGAAAGTCGAACTTGTCGCCCGACTTGAAGCTGCAGAAAAAAACCTCGGCGGTAAAGACCGGGTGCGCGGTCTCAGTGATGAAGAACTTGCGGCAGAGATAGCGAAATTCAAAGCGCGGGCCGGTGGTGAGACCAGCGGCGTAAACATCGGCGGCAGGGTCGTTGGTGGTTCTGACGCATTCAGCCGGGCAAGTGCAGCGGCGACAGGCTCAACGGTCGGCGGTGTTTCGTTCGGCGGTGATGGCGAGTTGATGGTGGCAGACGCAACCGCTTCAGCAGGGTTTAATCTCGCAGTTCTCGAAGCCGAGCGCGCGCGCCGGGCTAAGGGCGGCAAGAAAGGGGCACCAGCAGCGGCGACCGGGGCGAAGCGGTCAGAGGTTCGGTTTTTAGAATCTCGAAAAGCCCTCGAAGAGATTGCCGCAAATGAAAAGTACACGATAGACCGAGCAAAAGCCACAAGCACCGGCGAAGAACAGAAACGCCGTATTGCTATGGCGAAAGAAAACGCCAAGATACTGGCAGAGACGGAAGTCGGCCAACTCCGTCAGGTGTACGCGGAATTCATCGAAGACAAATACCAAGCAGACCTCGAAGGTTTGAAGCGGCAGGAAAATGAAGCAATTGCTTCGGTGCGGCGTCAGGTTGAGGCAGGCAAGCTCGAAAAAGAGAAAGCCGAGAAGATGCTGCAAAAAATCCGCGAGGCCAACGCACGCAAGACAGCACAGATTCAGGCGGAGTCATTCGCGCGCACCATGCAAGCGGCGCAGGCCACTACACAGGGCTTCGGGCAGATGCTCAATGCGCGAGACATCGGCAGCGCGCTTTCGGGGCAAGGTTCGTTTCTAACTGGTCTATCGCAGTTCTCGCCGGCATTAAAGGCGCTTGGCCCTATCGGCGCTGGCATCGGCGCGGCGGGCGGCATAATCTCAACTTTGACAGGCCTTTTTGGTAAGTCAGAAGAAGAGCGGGCGCGAGAAGCCGAGCAGCAAAAACGGCGCGACGAAGAGGCGCTAAAGATTCTCGAATTGCAGGCGAACTACCAGAAGAACATGCTGGCCCTTCAGGAAGCGGCGGCAAAACTTCCTTTCGAGAACCTGCAACGAGAGACGCGCCTTGCGGACATTCAAGGGCAGCAAAGAAAGCTCGCGGGTGAAGACCCGGCAGCGGTGGATGCATCGGTGCGAGCTCGGAAACTCGCGTTGTCTCAGTCGGTAATGTCGCAAGAATCGGGGACAATAGCACAAGGCTCTCTGTTTTCAGGGGTTCAGGGTTCAGCCGATTCTTTGATCGGGTTCTTGAGTGAGCGCGGGGCTCAGGCTATAGCGGTTCAGCAATTCACTCAGCTTATCGAGGCTTTGGCAAACCCTTCAGCATCAATCGGCCAAATAAAGGCATTAGCGGCGCAGGCCTTGTCTTATCGTGGCAAAGTCCCTGATGAGTATTTCTCAGCGGTTAGCGGCGGGCTTAATGATCTTGCATCAATAAACATCGGCGGCCTAGAGGGCGCAACCGCAAGTGAATTTCGAACATTCCAAGACCAGATTCGGGGGATGGGGGGCTCGATACAAGGGGCGGGCGCGTTTGCATTGTCGGCGTTGTCTGGCATCGGTGGGCTGCGGAATACAAGCGGGGTTTTGTCGTCTGAGATAACACGGGATGTGTCAACTGCCGAAAACCTGCTTTCGGTAATCGAACAATCAAATACCCTACAGCTAGAGATCGCGGCCAATACCAAGGCCACCGCCGACAACACCACAAAACTCGCCGAAGGCAAAGGCGACGCCATAGTCGACATCGCAGCCGGCGGGATTTCACAGAACGGCGCATTCTTACAAGGCGGTCTGCTGAAATACCTCATGGGCAAGTCTACAATCGACCCCTCTTCTCTCGTGCTGAACCCATCTATACACACACCAATCCCATCCTCTAAAGTGATAGAAC
>ERZ869929.250-NODE-250-length-36557-cov-14.087365_pt1 | contig 36557 bp, 58 predicted proteins | sample MGYA00579312_ERZ869929 | MGnify/ENA primary metagenome ERZ869929 (study PRJEB32216, sample SAMN09231818) | wastewater metagenome | place: USA: Maryland | collected 2016-08-09 | study: EMG produced TPA metagenomics assembly of the PRJNA472060 data set (Reclaimed... | reverse complement strand
ACCCGTGTTATAGGCAGTAGGGATTTTTAGCAGAATGTTTAATCGAAGCACTAAATAAAAAAAAAGAAAAAATGCAAAGCGAGGGAATAAAAAATATTGATTGTTTGGAACTACTTAAACAAGTAGCGGACGAAACTATTGACTTAACGATTACATCCCCGCCTTACAATTTAGGAGTGAAGCACCATACTGGGAATAACGTTTTTGAAGCCTATGACGAATACATTGACGATATGCCAGAAGAAGAATACCAACAGCAACAAATAAAGGTGCTAAATGAGATTTACAGAGCAACAAAGCAAGGCGGAAGCATAATGTATAATCACAAGAATAGAATTAAGAATGGAAAGCAAATAACGCCTTATGAGTGGCTTTTGAAAACTGAATGGACTTTGAAGCAGGAAGTGGTTTGGTTTAATGGTTCACAAAACTTTGATAAGTGCAGATTTTATCCGATGACTGAAAGAATTTATTGGTTATCAAAAGGCACGAACACCAATTTTACAAACGCCATAAACCAACACGATTTGATAAAAGATACAGCCGAAGGAACAGACAAAGAACATAAAAGGGCTTTCCCTGTAAAATTGGCTCAAAGGTTTATTATTTGCTTTCCTGATGCTGAATTGATATTTGACCCTTATATGGGAAGCGGAACGACTGCAATAGCAGCCATAAGAGAAAACAGAAAGTATTTAGGTGCTGAATTATCAAAGAAATATTACGAATTAGCAAACAAACGAATTGAATATGAAACAGCACAAACTAAATTGTTTTAAAGTGCGGTGGGGCATTTTTTCTTTTTTTTATTCCACAAATGTTGAAACGAAGAACGTCTGCCCTATTGCCTATAACTCGCAGATTTGCGCAATTGCTTAATATCAGCTACTTAATTTTCAATGATTTAAGTGTATAGGCTGCACATTATATAACATCATAATATGAAAAGCAACTACAAAATAAATGGTGCTAAATTGTATCGCGTTGTTGGTAATAAACCAACGGCTAAGATATACAAGCTGCCATACATTGACGGGCAAGGTAGGCAACAACCACTAAAAGAGATTAAGAAGATTGCGCGGGGCAAAAAAGGTGCGTATTTAATCAGATTTGATGACGGTAAAGATAAATGGGTGTCGGTTGCCGAATTGGAAACAAATCCGAACTTGCTGATTAAAGACCCGATTGTTATTATGGCAAAAGAAAAAGGCTATCCGTTTTGACTATCTTCCTCACTTTCAAAAATTATTTCATCATCCATTTCAATAGCCTCAACTAAGCGCAATGATTTCTTGTATAGCGCAGGTGCATCAAATGAAACGGCTTTATTAACCGCATCATCATAATTTTCACCGTAACAAGTTATCTGCACATCGTTACTACTAATTGGTTCTGTATAAACAAAAGTTACTTGCCACATACTAAAATACTTTTCCGTTTATGATTTGTTTGTTATGCACTTCAAATTCACCTCCTTTGTGAACTACTATGTGCGCATATCCCAAGTTCCATTCGTTCAAACTTAAATACTCTGGATTAAGCTCACAAAGACACCCGATAACCCATGTGCCGTGAACTTTTCCGCTTATGTTAGTCTTAATCATGTTTTGCGTTTTGTGCTTATCCCCGCAAATCGTACTTTCGCCTGCTCGAAGCCACAATGTACGCGCTGCATTGATACCTCCACCGCCTTTATACTCGTTACCGTGAATAGCGTACAATTTACCTATCTTAATAACCTGCTCGTTTGGAATCCATGTGATACCTTTTTCGCGCAACTTCAAAATCACATCCAATCTAAATTCTGCCATATCCAAAGCAGCAGGCGCGTGAACTCTTAAATAACGCTCCCATCTCTTTTCATGATTGCCCTCCTTAAAAAATATGTTGGCCTTAGGGAACTCTCTTTTCAATATATCCAAAAATTCGCGGGCTGTTTCAAACTCATCAGCAAGGCTACGTTTGCGCGGGTCTTGCTCATGAAAACTTGCTTTATGACAATCTAAAATATCCCCCAACAATAGGATAGTATTTATTTCATGTTTTTTGCCGTAATCCAAAGCTATTGACACCGCGTTAATGTCATGGTATGGCAAGTGAATATCCGATAAAACTAGAATGTTATTATTAGCCGTTGGCATCACAAAATGTTTTGCAGGCTTTGCATCGCTTTTAGGTAGCCCATACGGATTATCACCGCTAAAATTTGATTTCATTTGTAGTTGTGTTTTGTAACCTTTTTTATTTACCGCGCCACTTGTACCAGTGTAGGCTTTAATATGCCCCCTTGCGTGTTCTTCGCTGTAAAACACTTGCGGATATTCAGCGTGTAGCTTTCGTGCTAAACTCCTTTTGCTAGATGTTGGGAAGCGTTGTATTACATCAGTAACCAACTCTTTAATTATTGAATGCTTACGAGGCACGTTAATTATTTATTCGCAAACATAGCCAAAACATACGCAATTCGTTTAGATATTTTCGCTTCATTGAAAAGATAGTTTTCCAACTCACTTTTATTACTCATAAAACACACCTCCATTAAAACATTTTCACCCGTCAATCGCATCCAACCTAATGACTTTCGCGCGCTCTCTGATTCAAGTTTAACACCTGTATAGCCAAAGTTTACACCGCGTAGCCTTATACCCATTACTTCATGTATAACTTCGCTTAATTCACACGCTAATTCAAGTTCAAAATTAGAAGGTTTAAGCGGCACGAATGTTTCCGTACCCGTTGCAACAGCACCACCGGCATTGAAATGAATATCCAACATAATAGCATCAGGATTAGCAACAGCGCGAAAGGTATTTATAGTCTGTTGCAGCGCGTTTTTATCGTCATCAACAATCGCATTTACTCCCAAAAGTTTTAATTCAGCCACAATCTTATCGCGCAATGCAGCCGTCAAATCTCCTTCTTTGTAGCCATGCGCTACCGCGCCTGCATCCTGACCTTTGCGCGTATGCCCTGCGCTGATGAATACCTTTCTCATTCCTCTGATTTTTTTATGAGTATGCGCTCCAATGGTTTAAGAACGTCAACACCGCTTATTGCCGTTATATTTTCTCTTACAGACTGAATTTCTGTTACGGCAATGATTGCTACAACCGCTTTAGTCATTGGCACTACATCGCCAAAATACCGCTCTAAAATGTGAGCAATTAGAATACCTAAGAAGTATGCGCAAACCGCGTAAAACTTGCGTATCATTTTGCTGCTTTGTATTTCCTGACCTTTTGACTTAGCACCTAAAATACCCGTTATAAAGTCAATCATGCTGATTGCACCAACAAAGCATAGCGTTGGAATAATTGGCGAAAGAAAGGTCGCAATTGCTGCGATTATTAACAAACAATATTTTGCTGCCCATTGTTCTATACTTTCTCTCATGTCTATTTCTTCCTTTTCTTTAGCAAAGGTAAAATAAAGCCACATAAGTATTTCTTGCATGAGGCAAAAATGCTTAATCGTTGCGGCTTATGTTCTACACTTTCCATGTATTCTTGAATTGCTTTTTCTTTGTCTATAATCCATAACACAAACATAATCAGCGACCTTGACCGTTGTAATCTTTTTTAGGTGTCCTTTTCTGTTTGCGCTTAACTGCTTTACCTTTAACCTTGACCCTCTTCTTGTACATTCTCTAATGTGTTTAAAAATTCCTGATGTTCTTGTACTGAAAAGAATATAATCAGTCTGTTTTCATCTTCATGAAACATGACATTTCCCGTCTTTGCAATTGGTACGCCTGCATTATCTACAAAGCGACCGTGTTCATCTTTTTGAGTTATTGTTATCATAACCTTTGTCTATTTATTTTTACTGATGTTAAGTTAATCGTACCGCCTGCAACTGATTTTTGAGATGTTACATAGATGTACCATGTATTTGCAAGGTTAGGCGCAGTAATTGTTGTTTGTTGGCTACCTGCTGTGTTTGCAAATATGTTAAGTGTAGAGCCAATAAAATTACCCCCTGTAACACTAATATAGTTATGGAATCCAACATTATAACCTCCTGCGTTTGCCGTTCCTCCGCCTGAAATAAGGAATGTTTGCAAAGTTATATCAACAGGCACAGCATCAGTACCACATCTAAAACGAGATGTAAATGTTCCACTTGTCTGTGATGTGCTAATCTGTGCTGTTAACCAAAGAAAATCACTATTTGAAATGGTGTTGCCCGTTACTGTAATAGTTCGCAAAATAGTTTCAGCCGTGTTTGTTGTGGTGCTGCTACCTACCCATAAATCAATATCTAGGTTTTTAGCAGCCAAAGCATCAACATAAGTCTTAACCGCGTTTTGTGTAGGGTAAAGTGTATTGCTCGTTCCTAATGTAGTTGTGGTTGATTTATTGGCTACGTTTTCAGGCGTAAATCCTAAGCTGTTTTGTTTTGCTCCTAATCCCGTGTCAACGTAACTTTTTACAGCATTTTGTGTTGCGCCTACGTTTTGCGCTGTACCTAATGAATTGTTATTGGCTAGCGGTTGAAACGTATTCACATACATTTTACCATTGACGTTATTAGCGTATTCAATCGTTCCAATTTTCACAACAAAGTTTGGCGAACCTGGAGGCGTTGCCGTCAATAAACCTGCCGTTGCTGCGCTCAAATAAACCTCTTGCCCGTCTGTAAAACTACCCGTGTTGAAATCGCGCATCAGCCCGTTAATAACAATCTTGCCAATTGCATTAACAGCTATGTCATGATACGCCACACCTAAAATCATTGACGTGGTAATATTATCAGCCCTTGCAAGTGCCATTGTAAGTTCCTGACCTACAGCACCCGAAATGTAAACCACACTACCTTTATTGATTATACTTCCCGTGTTATTTCGCGCCCTTGCGAATTGCTGATAAGCGATTTGCAAAGTACCCTGCGAATCAGCATCCATATATGAAAGGCAATCGTTTGCATTGTCATAAAACAACTTGCCTTTAAGATAACTAGGTGTTGCAATAGCACTCAATACAATTTCGCGGCTATATGTCTTTAATCCGCTAATTGTCTGGTCTGTTGCAAGTGTTACATAACCTGACAAAGAACTGCTAAGTGCTGTAATTTGCGCCTGCAATTTGCCGAACGCGCTTAACACGGTATCTGATGCTGTAATAACTGCATTAGTTGCCGTGCTTAAACCACTTAAAACAGATGCCAACACACGCGCAGCCGTAAAGTATTGATTAGTACCTTCTGCAATATCAGTAGTGGTTAAAACAACAACACCCGTTTTACCGTTAACAGAAACAACGGCACTACCACCGCCCGTGCTTTCGCCAAATGTTAGCGCATTGGTTGCTGTTGTGTTTACTTCAACATTCTGAAAATCTACTGAAATCGTAATTATCATGCCTTATCTACTATTTCGATTGAAAGAATATCGGTAATGCCCAACACTTGTTCACCGTTTGCAAAATCAGCGTTCGGAATGGTAACGAAGATTTGAGTAAACAACCTGCCGCTTCTAATCTTATCCAAACTTTCACGGTTAAGGTAGCACTCACATTCGCCTGCTGTTGCATCCGTAACAACTACCTCACTATCACTTAGCAAAAATGTAGCCAACACATCGTCTTTGCGTTGATAAACCTTTACTTCTATTTCAGTTGCATTGGTTAAATCCAACGGCACGGCATCCTGAGCTAAAACAAATTGCAATGTTATATCCGTTCCTTTTGGTGCTGTTGCTAAACTCATAAGTATTGCCTCCTTTCATTAGTTAGTTGCTCGTTATTGAATTTACCTGCACCCAACGCTGCAAATGGTAATCTTTTGCGTGTAGCCTTGCACTTAGTATCGCTATACACCACACCGTCAAACGTATTATTGGCGGCTTTAAGAGCGTCAAACATCTTTGTTTGATATACGCTTGTTTTTCCTTTGATAGCGTTTAAGATTTCAGCCCTGCGCTTGTCAGTAACCTGCCCGAATCCTTCCTGATTGTATTGCTCTAATCCCCACTGCGTAATGTGCAAGCCATGATAAGGAGTGTAGCGTACCATTGCCGCGCCTGCTAACCACTTTTTTACGTATGAATAGTAGAAGTTCATTAACTCGTACGCATCCCAATCAGTTGAACTGTCAGGCGTTTCACCTGTTACTGTTGTTGTGTTGGCTATCCAATACGCATTGTTGTAAAAAACTTTGTCACCGCTCGAGTAAACTTTGGTAGGCTTCCATTGCGCAGGGTTCGCCAATACCGCGCTATTAAGAGCATCGTAAAGATTAGCATCAATTAAGTTGAATAGGTCAATCTGTTGCGCCTCTATCACATACCTTTTGAACTCGTTAGCGTCCGTATTGGGTGAAAGCGCGAACAACGGAGTAACATCAGGTACGGCTATCCATGCAAAATCATTGTTGTTCATTTGGCGTAGTTTGTGTTTGATTAGGTGTATCTGAATTTGCAGGTATGCCTAAAGCATCTAACAATATATCTTGCGGTATCATGTCAATTACCTTAGTTGCAAGTAAAGGTGAAAGCTGATTAAGTGTGTTAAGTATCTTATCTCCAACAGAAGGTATATTAACCTCTTTTCCAAACTCCGAAATCGTCCAATCTATTGCCGTGCCGTACATCTGCTGAAATGAAAAAGTGATTAAACGCTGAATAGGGTTAACCACATCGCGCAAATCCGCTTTGGCTTGCTCAATTGCTTTGTCATTGCCTAATACAGCCGCAGCTTCATATCCCATAAGCACGGGATTGATTCCCCATAAGCGGCAAATTGACCTTTCTATGGTGTCGCGCTTTTTATCACTTGCCTCCAATATAGGCTTAGGGTCGGCTGCCGTGTATTGCGGTATTTGTTCGGCTGTTTCAACAAAGTTTGTGAACACCCCGAAACGCGAAGTTAAGCCGTCATTGTTTTTACGTAGCCCCGTAAATTGTGCCATTTCTTCTAACACATAGTCGCGGTCTGTTTTGCCCATATCATCCTCTTCTTTGTCATCTACGCCAACAAATGTCATTACGCCGCCTAAAACAAAACCATTCAGCACCGCCTCATAATCCATTTTAATCAGTTCGGCACTTGTCTTTAAGTCCTCAAATGCTGCTAAAAAGTCGGGGATCGCGTACACATCACTATCAAACGGATTGCCGTCAAATACGTAAAATATTTCACCTCTACCGCCATAAACCGCCACGTTTTCAGCCATTGCATCCATTGAGGCAACAGTACCCTGGAACGGCTGCAATGTTTCCCATTTGCTTTTCTCAAACTTTTCCGTCCCGATAGTAGGGTTATACATAAAATGCCCCTCATAAGACTTTCTAATCTTATGGATAGGAGCTACTGTAACCTCACCAATAGCGCCGTCACCTTTGCGCTTAATGTGATACGCAACCGCATCAAAATAGGCGAATGAAGTAGCTATTTTTTCAAGTACCTTATCGCCCGTTTCTTTACGGTTCACCTTGTATGAACTTGCAACAGGTGAAACAAACCCATCAGCGGCTATGTATTCAGCGTATTTCTTCGCGGCTTTCTTTGCGACACCGCTATTATTTATTGCCTCGATTATTTCCAACGGCAAACGGTCATTCCAGCCGTAGTTATAATAACCCTCACTTTTGTTCTTGTAAGTTTTAGGGAGTATATTCCTAAACTGTGATTTGGCAACCGTTTTACTCCTAACCTTTACAATGTTACTCATGTGATGTGCTGATAATTTACCTGCTTTTCCTTAATTGTTGAAAACCCCGCAGGATGCTCAACTAATTTTTTCGCAGGTTTAAGGCAAAGATAGTCACGTTGATGCCTAATTAGCACCGCATCTGCTATTTCTTTAGCCCTATTAAATTTATCAATGAGTAAATCATAAGCACGTGAATGTACAACATAGGCAAACGCACCCCACGTCATAACCTGACGGCTAAATAATTGGTTGAAGTATTGCGGTCGCCTACCAAAAGAACCGCCCAAATAAAGTATATGCCAATCCTCTGGCAACTGCGCAAGGTAGAACTGCAAATCAGCTTTAAAGGTAGGCTTAAAAACTACATCATCTTCAAAAATAGCAACACACTCAAAGGCATTTTCCTTTGCCCAATGAAAGGCTTTAAGATGCGATTGTATGCAAGCGTATTCATTGTTAGTTACACCTGCAATATTGCTTACAACGGTCTTGCCGTCAACAGCTACTATTCTTTTGATTTGGCAGGTCGACCCCTTTTCTTTGCCTCCGTAGAAACAGCCTCTTGCCTCTTGTTCGGCACTTCTGGTAAATCGTTGCTTTCTGTCGGTACTTCGGTCAAGGTTGATGTAGCAGGCTGCGATTGGTAGCCCGATTGGTTCAAGTTTTTTTTTACATCACTCAACTCAACAAAACAGTTTTCTTTACCGTTTGCAATTGCAATTTTCACCAACTCATCAGAGATGTTGTCTTTGGTAATGCTGATAATGTTGCGGCTTCCGTCACGGAATACAACTTGTGATATTCCGTCTTTTAGTTTGTACTTGGATATTTTAAGCATAAAAAATTTTTACAAATCTACTGAAATTATTTTTAATCCAAACTCTTCGCGCTCACCTAATACTTTATAGCGAAATGAATTTAAGCCGCTTTCTCGCCATGTTTTGCGCGTTTGAGTGCAAAGGTATTTGTTCACATTGTAATGGTCTGTAATAGGCTGCTTAGTGTGTTGGAGTGAATAGTATTTATGATTGTCAAATCTTACATCTATCCCTGCTAATTGTGTACGATTATAAAGGTCGTCATCTTCGCCGCCCCATCCCCAAAATTCGTTACTAAATCCGTTGCACTTTAAGAACGATTCAGCGTCAAAAACCGTTACACCTCCAAAACACGTTGCATAAGGTACTCTATAATTGAATTGCTCACATAGCCCAGACAAATGCACCGCACCTTTTACTTTTTTGTTATATGGTTCAAATTCATGGCAAAGTAAATCAACATCGTGAAAGCATACAATATCATCTTTGCACTCATTAAATCCAATGTTAAGTAGCTTGCCTCTGTTAAATAGCTTGTTATTGGCTTGCTCAACAATTAAAATATCCATCATGTGATAATGAAATGCAAATTTTGCAAGGTGTAGTTCACGGTTGCGATATGGTACGATTAGCTTCATACTTTATTTTTTACAGCCCATTCAATACAGCAATCTATCCGCTCCGTTTGCGCCACGTCCACACCATAAGCCCGTGAATACCACGAATGAATACCCAAAGGCTTTCCGTTAATCTTAATGATTGTATTAACCCCGTCCGTTGTTTCAATATCCGTAAAGTGTGCGCCTTTAAAGTTTAAATGCAACCAGTATAAAAAACATGCAAACGGTTCATTCATATTGTGATAGCGTCCATCTTTGGCAACTTCGCGCATATACTCCAATGATTTGCTATTGTCAAATTCTGAAATCTTTGTTTTTATTTTACCAACATTAAATATATTAAAGAACGGGTTAACATTGGTTTGTGAATTATTGCGATGCGAAATTATGCCGCCATCAGGAACGCCTGCAAAGTCAAAATCATTTAGTTTCATGTGGTCAATAACTCTATTAATTAAAACCTCATTTGTGCAAAAAAAATCTTCATCAGCATTGACTATCCAACCGTCATAGTCATTCATTAAGTGCAACAAATAACTAAGCGCACCATGATAGCCTGCAAATTGTTTGCATTGAATAAACGTGTTTTCTTCGCTCCAAAATGTTTTAAATATGCCGTAAAGTTTATCGTTTGCGCTGCGTGTTATTATTGTCATGTGTAAACTCCCGTTACTAAAAGTTTCTTTTTGTATTCAATACGTTCCTTAATCCATTGACACAACAGATACTTTTCAGATTGCTCAAACTTTGGCAATATTTCTTGCAAAGCCTCCAAATCTTGTTTGGTTAGTTCCTTATCTATTGGTGTTGGCTGCTGCGATTTGCGCATGGTAGTATTTTTTTATTTGAACATAAGCGGAACGGTAGCACGCGCTGCAATTCTCTTTTATTTCGATGTTGTAAATTTTCTTATGCCAATATCGAAGGGCTGTGATTTGAACATCATAGTAGCTTTTACTGACAATAGCCGAATGAAGTTGTGCTAAATTTTCTGCTGTCATATTGCGAAAATACAAACTATTTTTAAACTGTCAATTCTTCGCCCGTCAAAGCAAAGTAAAGGTTTTGGAGTTGGTGTACGTATTTAATATTCACTCCAATGTTATTACCAAACAGCAAACAAAGCCAAGTGCCTTTATCTGTTAGCCCGTCAAACTCGTTTAAATATATCTTTACTTTTTTATTGTGATAAAACTCAGTAAAAACATCAAATCCTAATACAAACCCAACCCTCAACAACCATTCTTCTGTTAGTGGGATTGGTTCAAATATAGCTCTAATATCTTGGCATTTAATATCATTGCCATCGACTTTAGTTATCTCTTTGATTTGATTACCATTATCCAAATCAACACTTGGATAAAAAACAAAATTCCCAATCCTTAAGTCATTACCCTTAATCATATTAGTTCGTTTATGCCGCTAAAATAAAAAAGGGCTGCAATATGCAACCCCTTTCTGTAAACTTTTTTTTGTTAGGTTAAATCGTTTCGCTCAAATTGTCAAGGTAGGCAATAGTTGAGGCAAGTGTGCCGCTAACCAACATAAAGTTTGGCAATGTTCTTTGCTGTCCTGACAAAGTAAGCAAGTAACCTGTGTCATCTTGTAATGCTACACCAGTACCGCCCGTCAATGCTGACATTTCAAGCCCTTTGTCAAGTCCGTAGATTTCAATCTTGCCTTGTTCGGTTTCAAAGAATACCACCAATTCATCAGCGTTAATGTAAGCCTCCAACGCAACACGCTTTGCAGGCGTATCACAAAACACTTTCAAAAGTGAGTTGTGTGTAATTAGGTTTACGTTGTCGCCAACTACACCTTCAATCGTTCCGCTATGCGTGTTTTTCTTGCCGATAAAACGCTGCAATTTGTAGGCATTAGAACTGCCATCCGTTGCCATTGTAAGCGTATCAACATAGCCATCAGCATCTAATGTATAGCTGTCAATCTGTTGCTTTTGTGTTATCCAGATGCGCTTGTTAACACCACCAACCGCGCTTAACGCTTCGCAGCTAATACCGATGCTCTCAAGTACATCAACACATTCTAAAAGTTCTGCCATTGTTATATTTTTTAAAGGGTTAAGGGGGCTTTTACACCCCCTTTAAATTTGTTTAGAATCCTGCGATAACGTTGAACTCACCGTAAGCGTACAAGTAGTCAACCATTGCTGATGCAGGGCTGTAAACCTTGTCATCTTTACGGTCATAGAACGGGTCTATGTTCTCAAAACCAGTGCCGTCAATCATGATGTGGTGATTAGCGGTTGTGGTTAGGATAACGCGGTGAGGATTCAATGTAGATGCAGGCGAGCCTGTTGTATCGTACAATGCAATGCCTCTGTCTACCCAATCCATAACAATTATTGGCACGTTGTTGTAAGACAATTCGTTTACACCGCGTGTAATGTACTCAGTTTGGATAATGGTGTTCAAACCTGTTTGAGTTTGCAGGTAACGCTTCCACGCTTTAGCAACTGACTTAGTTACTAAGAATACCTTTTGGTTATCTTCGTAAGATTCCATTAGGTCGCTTTGTGCATCGTAGATACGGTACATTGTAGCCTCGATGTTTGCAGGCAACAAATCGTTATCAGTTATAGCACCAGCATCAACAGTACCGTCATTAGCGGCAACACCTGCCAACAGTTTAGCAAATACACCATCACCACCTGCCAACCATGCTGTACCGTTGCCTTGTGAACTTAGGAAGGTAGCGTAAAGCAAGTTTGTGTTGAAAGCGTTTGATTGCTTTGTAACAATACGGTCAATGATTTCAGGGAACAATTCACCTTTTGCAGCGCCATCAGGCAATTGGTCGCCCCAAATAGATTTTACAAATGGAGTGTAGCACTGCTCGAATGAGAAGTCCAACTCCCACGGGTCAAGTGCTTTCTTTGTGATAGGCGTACCTTCTTTAAAATCCCAACCGCAAGTTGTTTTCAAACTTGGAGCGGCTGAAAATTCTTGGTCGAAATAAAATTCGCGACCGATTTTACCCAAGTGAATGTTGAAAGGTAGCGCGTTGATTTTCGGGTCAGCCAAAAGCGGCTTCCAAATTACCTCGAATCCAATCGAGTTGTTAGTTGCTATTGTTGTTACTGCGTTTGCCATTGTTATTGGTTTTTTATTTGTGATTGATTGTTTACTTGTTTTGTGATTGTTTCCACGCTAAGTAGGCTGCCATTCCAGTTGCGGCAGGTGTATTAGGCGCAGGGTTAGGGTTGTGTTGTGAAGGTGTTGGAGTAAATCCGTTACCCGTTACCAACTTAGCCTCAAACTCTTTTACCTTACTTGCAAGGATTGCTACGTCCTCTTTGGTTTCGTTAAGCACGGTTTCCTTTTCGGCAACTACTGCATTAGCAGCATCCAATTGCGCTTGCAATTCAGCAATCTTTGCGTTGGCTACCTCAAGTTCTTTAGCAGCATCAACAACCTCCACTTTTTCGGTTACTACACCATTGTCATCTAGTGTAACCGTGTATCCGTCAATAACGTGCGTACCCGTTGCCACTTGCGTCATGGCTTCATCTGTATAAACTACCGTTCCCACTTCTAAACTTTCACCGTCAAAATAGACTGTGATGCCTTCTGTTGTTTGCGCCATTGCGTTTTTAAACAAGGCTTTTTGAATTTTGGCAAGGATTTTTTTAACCCCCGTCAATTCTGCTTTTACTTCTGTACTCATTTCTGAATTTTTATTGTTATTGGAATAATACGCTGCTATGGCATACTTCGTGTATGCTTGTAATTGTTCTGCTACTATCTCATCAGCTAACCCTAAGTCAATGAACTCTTGTGGGCTGATGCTTGCCGCTCTATCCATCACGGGCTTAATTTCTTCTAAAGGTTTGCCCGTTACTTCTGCATAGAAATTAGCCAACTTGCTTTCTTCATGTAGCAATGCCTGATGTAAACCTTCCACGTCTTTAGCCTCATACACTTCAAAAGGCGAAGGCTGCCAATTTGGATTATGAATAAATGGTTCGCTATTCTTATAAAGTTTGCGCTTGCCTTTGTTTCGTCCTGCCTGAAATATTACAGTTGCAATACTTGCTACCATGCCGTTCGCAATGGTATTAACCACGAAAGGCAAAGACATTAGTTTGTCATAGATTGCGTAGCCCTCTGTTGTGTAGCCGCCACCGCTATTGATATACACATTGAGTTCATCAATGTTACCCAATGCTTTTAGTTGCTTGTTAAGTTTGGCTAATGTATAGCCGTCCTCACCGCCTATTGCACCGTCAATAAAAATATCTGCGCTTTTCACGATTACAAAAAAAACACTACTTTCGCCCGTGAAAGGCGTTTAGAATAGTTTTAGCCCTACATTATTTATATGGCAAAATCAGTTAAGCAATACCGTACCACGTTTAGCACACATTGGACTAAGCGAATCCAATTAATAATCGAAAAGACTGGATTGAAAGAAGCTGAACTATTACGCGATGCCGTTAAGGAAAAGATTGAAAAGTTAGAACAAAAAACAACCAAATGAAACAAAAAGTATTGAAACAATTGGAATCAGAGTTAAATGCTCATTTGATAAAGGCTGAGTGTAAAAATTATATACCTAATTATAATATAAAAAGAGGGAGAAAATCACAGCTTAAATTATGCAATTGGTTTGTAGATTGGCATAAAAAATATCAGCAGATTGCAATTAAGCTATTGCCATACGATTCATATTATGAAAAACCTTATAGATATTCTGTTGAACAATTAATAGGATGGCAAAAAATTATTGATAGGATAAATAATGAAAATGAATAAATACAACTACGGATATTATACGGGCAAAGCATTGTTAATACTTGCCGCTTATGGAGTGTTCACGCTTTGTGAACTTAATTTTAACCTACTCGAATGGCAAGTGTACAGCCGCTTACTATTCGTGCTAATTAGCGTTGGGCTGATTTTTGGAGCAAAGTCGAAAGATATTTAAAGCTCACTAACCGCAACTGAATTATTCGCGCTTGTTTGAACGCGGTTTATTTCTTCTACTGTTACAACGGGCGCAGGGATTGAGCTAACTGTGCTTCGAACTATATCAGCCATTGCAACATTGTTTGACTGGTCAGCACCTGCATAGCGCGAAGCATAACCACCGTCACCCATTGGAATATAACCAACTGCAAATCTTTTGTTTCCTAACTGATAGTTGGGCTTGTTACCTACCGCCATTTCCATTTGAGCAAGTATAGGCGCAAACTGTTTAGTCGCTTTAGCCGTCATTACGGATTCACCTTTACTTAATTTGGCATCTATGCTATCACTTGTTTCATCCCCTGCACCTTGCAAGCCTATGACACCCTTGGCAAACTTAGGAGGTGCTGGAGGCTGCTGTGATGCTATTACAGCTATCTGTGCCGCTCCCGTTGCCGCTGCCAATGCTGCCAACACAATACCCACATAAGGCGTAGGGTTTGCAAGCTGTGCAATTACCGCTTGTGCTGTGTTAATAATGGTTTGAACTATTGCTATAGCCTTATTGGTTTCAAACTGCTTTTTCTGAATTTCGTAGGTTTCCATTGCCGCTTTTCTTTCAGCCGCTTGGATTCGTTTATTCTTGTCATCAGCACTTGCACCGCTTTGTTCAATTGCAGCTATTTCAGCGTTCTTTACATTTTCAATATCATTCAACCTTACTTGGTAGCTTGCATTGATTATATCACCTATTGCTGCCACTGATTGCGTAATGACTTGCAATCCTTCGTTAATTTTTTCTTGCTCTTCTTTATTAACTCCTATTACATCACCTAAATTCTTACCGCTTTCTGTTGGTGTGCTTGAAACTTGTTTTAGTTCTTCAATAGATAATTTTAGCTTTTCAATATTTGCCCTTTCTTGCTCCGATAACATATTATCAGCAGCAGCCAACTTTTCAACTAAAGTTAATTGTTGTTGCAAGTATTCTAACTGAATAGCACGTTTTTTATCAGCCTTTGTTTGTTCATTACCTACCGATAAATCAACAGTCTTTAACTCGTTTTCGAGTAGTGTTTGATTAAGTGATATTTGCTCATTTATTAATGCGCTTTCTGCTGCGATTATTTCAGCACGGTTCTTATTAAATTCATCTTGCTGCTTCTTTTCGGCATCAGCATCAAATTTCTTTAGTGCGGCTGTTTTTGCATCGTTAATTGCTTTTAACAATTTCACTTCACTTGCAGGTACTATTGCAATTTTATCATCAAAACTTTTTTCAAGTTTCTCACGGTCAGTTTTTAGAAATTCTTCTTGTAGCTTTTGAATATTAGCCAACCTTTGCGCCTCCGCTTGTTGTTCTTTTTCACGCCTTTCACGTGCTTTTTGTGCAGCTTTTTCGCGTTCTTCGTTTTCCTTTTCTAGTAGCTGATTAGTTCGCGCCTGCAACTTTTCTTGCAACACCAAACTTTCACCCTCTAACTTTGCGCGTTCCTTTACTTTTTCCTGTATCTGTTTTAATTCTTCATCTTTAAGCGTACCCTGATTTTCCAATCTTTTTCTAAGCTCCAACGCTTCATCACTTGTTCCACGTGTCAATAGATTATATTCCTGAATAGATATTTGATTCTTTTCAATAAATGCCTTTGCACGAGCGCGAACTTCCTCATTAACTCGACTTACACTTTCATTAAATATCTTTTCTTCTATTGCGTTTGCTTCCTGAATTAGCTTTAGTCTATCTTGTTCCGATTTGGTTCTATCCTTTGACGCTACAATCAAACGCTGTATTTCATTTCTCGCTTTTTCATTTTGGATATTAAACGCATCTTGCGTATCTTCTAAATCGCGCAATACCTCCAATAATGCCTGTGATTGTTTTACTGCTTCTGATATGCTACCACCGGTTATTAGCGCGCCAAATGCAGCTTTTAATCCAACAACAGTATTTTCTACCGCCTCAGCAACTGGCTTAAAACTTTCAAATGCTGCTGTAAGTTGTTGAATGCCCAAAACAATTAACGGCAAACCAGTTGTGGCAAGCGCAGCCGCAAAGCCTTTAACACCTCCGCCTGCCGCTTTAAATCCGTTTTTAGCCGCGTCAAGTCCGCTTGTTACTTGCTGTGTTGAAACTCCAAATAATTTTATTTCGCCAACGGCTTGCTTAAAACCTTCCGCATAGTTACCAACATTGCGTCTTGTATCTCCTACTGCTGCTTCTTGCTTTTTAAGTTCATCACTTAATGCCTTTAGCGTTGGTATCATTTTTTCGCGCTGCTCTTTGCCAGCACGTACATATTCACCATACAGCGCATTGTACAATTTGCGGTTAGTATCTATGCTGTTGTTTTCAATTTCCTTTATGTTCAACTGCTTTTGACTTGCCTTAACCACTTCGCCTATTGCCGCGCTCTGATTAGTTAGCACGGTTTCTAGTGAGCGGTATTCCTTTTGCAAAGTCTTTAATGCTGCATTGGTTGCTATGGTCTGTTCATCATAAGCCCCGTTTTCTTTTTTCAGTTGCTCAAAACGCGCCTTTGTGTCCTCAATGGATTTACCTAATGAAGCCAATTGCCCCGTTATCGGTTGAACGTCTATCTCAAATACTACTACTTTTTCTGCCATTACAATAATTTTACAAGTTCAACAATGCTTGACGCGTTCGATGTATAGTCATACTTTATCTTACTCACGTAGAAATATCCATCTAATTCACTGATATAAACGGGGCGCAAGAAATCAAAAGTAGCTATGTCAGACGCGCCTAATCTTACACGGCACTCTATTACTTTGGTTCTATCCAATATCCCTTCTAAGAACGAATAATATCTTTCGTAGATATTAGTGCCAAAGCCCAATGAATTAGCCCTGACACTATCTATAAACCACGTAATAGGGATAGAAGTAAACTGATTAGTAGAAGTTGCCCCGTCACGGTAATTGTGATAGTAGCCATTTAGTTTTGTCAGGTATAACCAACGTGGCGCGGTTTGTTCTGCCACCAACCCACTTTCTAAAACCTTTATTTGTGGCGTGTCTAAATTCACCGTATTACTTGGGTTGTTAAACCAATTACCTGCAACCGTTGCGCCAAAGTTTAATTCTACAAAATCCTTTTCAAAGTCTAGGTTTTCATCGTCAACAATTAACACCGCGTCCGTACCATCAGGCTTAACCACACCGTCCTCATCAGCGTATTTGAGGTTATTGTTTTGCGCATAGTCTAATTGGAACTCCACCGTGCTTTCTTCTATGAAATCTACCTTGCCGCTCCAATCAATCGGGTTGCTGATATTATTAAGTACGTCCTCAAACTTGCTTAGCGTTACCGTCTTTAGTGGTTCATTTACTTGTAATACAGCACCATGCAATAACAGAAAGTCCTTAACGAAATCAGATTGTTTAAGGTCAGGCATTACGCTGTCAGGTGTTACATAGTTGTACTGTTGCGGTAATATGTTGCCAATGTTAGCCGCGTTGTAGCGAATAGGCGCAATTTCATCATCCTTAATTTCGCGACCGTTCACATCTGGTCGTGCATCTTCAATGATTTCAGTAGTGTCTAATATAGTGAATACACAATCATCTTGTAGTGCATAACATTGGAACGGCATAAGATAACTAAACGAAATAGAAGGTGCTGAAAATTCCACGTCTACATCGTTGGTGTCATACCCTGACAAAATATAACTGCCACTAATTTGTGTTTCAAATGGTGTTATCGCGCCCGTGTTTGGTATGATAATACTGAATGATTCTACGATGTCAGCCGCGCCCGTTGTGATTGCCTTGCGTGTTAAAGCGCGAATAACCAACACTTGCGGGCTTGCATTTAGGTTGTACAGTTTAAGGTCAAGTGTCCAATCTAATTTTATCTTATTGCCAAACGAAAGTAAGCCGCCACCGATTAAACTATTTGATGTTTTATATGGAGGGTTCTGATTGCTAAAGAATGTTTCGTTCTCACTAACCAAACTGTTATGCTCAAACGGTAGATAAAGCCCCAATGAAGCAGGCATGTCATCCATTGTATAAACAGCACCACGATATTTATTAGGGTCTTTATTGCGGTCATACTTTACGCTACCCGAACAAACAACTATGTCCTGAGCGGTGTAATCACTTTCACTTAGCAAGCTATTGTTAAAAGTGTAGCCGCTTTGTTTGCATATCTCATTCAGTAGCGTTTCAGCAAATACACACACTAGCAATCTACTTACTTGTTCTTTATCATCAGGGTTTGCTACGGTGTCCTCTGTATTCCAGTTAATAATCGGATAGATGTAACCGTCTGTATTAAATCGGGAGGCTTGCACGGTTACGTAATCCCAATGGTGGTTTAAGAAGTTTAAATCCAAATCTCTTAACTTCTTTTCCTTAATCGTATTAAAGAAATCAGCATTGCTGCCATACACCCGTCCTTCGTAATAGTCTTTTACACGCTCCAATGTAAAGAACTGCATATCCATATCAACACCGTCAACATACAACCGCGCCTTTAAACGTCTGTACGGTTTAACCGATTGACTTGTTAACACTTCGCAGCTTTCAAATACAGCGCGGTTCTTAGCGGTCTTAGGTAGCTTAAAAGTTATTGACCTTGCACCAGTTCTTTTAGCAACGTTACCAATAGGCGCAATGGAGTATTCGCCTACAATCCTTTCGGTTTGCAGCACATCAACATCTACGTCCTCAATTAGTAACTTTATCATTGACTTTGTATCACAACTTCTTTAGCAACTATAAACCTTACCGACCTTTGAATAATCTTTTCACGGGTATCATTCACAACGATACTATCTCTATCTATCAGTATCGGTTCAAACCTTTCATCAAATTCAATATAAGCAGGCAATTCACCTTCATAAATCCAAGCTTGTATCGAACTGCGCAGGCTTGCCAACTTAACTAGATGTTCACGCGGTATGTCGCCAGTGTTAACTATAACCGCATTGTAAATGTTGGATAGCTGCGCGTTCTTTCGTGTCAGGTTAGCTGTCTTAAATTCGATAGCCTCACCTCCCTCAACTTCATAGACTTGCCTACGCCCAGTGAAAATATAGTTCTCATATCCTCCTTCTTTATTCAGCCACACCAAATTAATAGCACCGCAACAATCTAATGTGTACGTAGGTATTTCACACGCTGTAACCACCTCAAAAATCACAAAGTATTCATCTCCACTACCGTCATTAGCGCTGAATGACAAAGGATAAGTACCGTTTGCAGTTCCCGTTAAATCAGCCGTATATTGAATAACATACCCGTCTAAATTTGATGTGGTGTTGAAAGTAAAAGGCGCGGTAGAATACACTCCATTACTCACAAATAAGCCGTTGTAGGTTAATTGAGCGCGTACAAATACAGCATCCAATGTTTCATTGAATGTATTTACGTTGCATGAAGTGTATTTTTTCAGCGTCTTTTTCATTTCGTTATCTGTCCAAGTATGTTAAAGTTTATTTGTCGCGCTAATCTTTTCGGACGGCTTGCAGGTAAACAACTATTGTATTCTTTAATGGTTTGCGGTTTGTTCTTTTTCAATGTTTCACCAAGAGCAGCAACATAATCAGCAAGAAATTGACCTCTGTTAACTTCATCACCTATCAATTCTTGCCTTGCCAAAACATGAATGTCATCGTAGTAATAGTGGTACAAGTATTCACCGTTGCTGTAAACATCTGAATTAGGCTTTAAGTACAGATTGCAAAATGCAAAGTCATGATTAATAGTGTAACGCTTAGTAATTAAGTTATCGGGTGTATCTATTTCACCTCCTACAATACTATCCAACTCAAACGCTGTGCCGTCTGATTTAAGAGGTGCAATGTAACCCATCAGCGCATCAAATGTAACTCCGTATGTTTTGCCGTTCTGCTGCCAATAAACAAGGTTTATGACGTGGTCTATCTTTTGACCGCTATCTTTTTTTAGTGTGTAAACCAAAACCGTAAATGCGCTATCCAATAGGCGTTTGCTGAATTGGCTATGCTCAACACAAGTACCTGCATAATCCATGCGCTCAAATCTTGCCTTTAGCGTATCTATGTTTTCGCTTAGGATGCTATCTGAAATCTGATGTTCAAACGCTCCTACACACACGGTCTTATACGCATAGTTGCGCGTGTCTTTAATCTGCTGGATAGCATTGCAACGGCTTATTTGTGGCGCGTTAAATGTTTCCTCAATGATGTAATACTTTGCGCTGTCTGTTATCGTGCTGTCATATTCACCTGCTTTAACGGCTAAATGAATAGTGTTGGTGTCGGCTAAATTGTAAGCATCAGCCAATAGCAGCGGAGGCAATGTAATTGATTGTTGGGCAAAACTTGTCAAAAAGAGTAAGTGTACTAAGTATTTCATATTGTTTATTTTGGTGCAATATTAAACAATTCTTACTCTTAATGCACCTGCATTGTGATAAACACCACCTAAAGGAACGCCACCTGCTGCTGCTGTGGTATCATTGGTAAAGTTCAATGATGCATATTTATACAATACTGCAATACCATCTTCCCTAAACTCAAAGCTATCTGCTAAAGCATTGTCTTGAATGTGTACGCTTTGACCTGTTTTTAAGAATACGTTTAAATGCAATTCAGGTTGAACATCTATACTATCACCTGAAATTAAATTCATTGTATCTTCACTTTCAATAACAACAGTATCCCATTTCATTGAAAATGAATCAGGGTTGCCTCCAAAAGGAGTGAAATCGCCATAAGCCATTCCAAATCCAGATAAAGCATCGCCCCATTGAACATAATAAGTGTCTAAATCAACATCAACGTCATCTGTTAATGTTGTTGGCACTACATCTGTTGCTAATGAAGGTATGGAAACAAAAGCAGTTCCATTGTAAAACTGATTGCGGTTTATATCGGTATTGTAAACCAACATATTTAAAGTTGGTGTAAGGGCTGCTATTTGCGCTGTTGTAAGTTGCGGAATAGTATCTTGGTAGCTGTCAATAATATTATCTACAACCGTTTCTAATGACGCCCGTGTAATAGGTGTTGGCATTGCTTCATATGCCGCCTTTAATGCTGTTTTAGATAGTACACTCATAAGTTATGTATTGAAAAAATCGTTATTGAAATCATTGTTAAATCCTTCATCAGCAGGTACAGTTCCACCGTTCTCAAACCTAAGCACCTCCACACCGTTATCAGTTAAAAAAGATACCCACGTTGTGCCACATGAAAAAACAATCGGATAGCTGTTCAAAGGCTTGCCCGTGTTTAAATATTCACTTTGCAGCACATCGGGTTCAATCGAACTGTTTAGCGCGTAGTAAATACTTTCAAAGTAAAGTGAGTTAGGGTTAGTGCCAATTAATATTCGGTATGGTGTCCACAAGTCCAACGCATCAGCATCAAACACACCGCCTAAGTCCGTACCTTCAACGGGTGTGGTAATTTCATTCAATGCTGATTTAATATAGCCGCTGATGTTAAATGCTATGTAGCCTTGTGCGTTTCCTTCGGGTTGAATATCGGCAACCTTTGTAAATGGTTTCGTATTCGTTCCAATTACTTCGGTGTCCTGAAATCCTTTCCAAATCTGCCATTGTGGAGGCGTTGCGTATTTAATCTGAATACTAGGAAAAGAACTGATGTAATCCGTTTCTAAAGTAAAATCTAAGTTGCTAACAACTGATTTGATAACGTGGTAGCCTTTGTACACACCACCTGCAATATAAATCAAATCCCCAACAACAATAGTTTTGCCACCCGCTAAAGCTGATGCCATAACAACACGAACAAAGCCGCTGTTATCTGACAAAGCACCGAACGCAAAAGGCATATCATACTCGAACTCAATCGGTTTGTGTGCGCTAGTCCATCTGTAAGGGCTATTCCGTAAGGTGTAATTGTTACTCATGCTGCTATGTCCACTATTTCACTAGAAACTTCGGCTGCAATCAGATTTGCAAACTCGGCTTCAATACTGTTAACCAATTGTTCATTAAAGATACTACTAACTAAATCACTACCGCCTGCTTGATAAATGGTTGTACCTTCCTCATGTATTCTCCTTGTTATCAAATACGCTAAACTGTCTTTGCTGATGCCGTCAGGTGTAATGCCTTTATCGTCTATCCATTGTCGAATGATTTGCCTCAGCGAACCGTTACCACCTCCCTTAGTTGGTCCACGTCCTTTTTCCAAATAATAGATGTAATCCCATGCTGAAATCGTTAACCTTGCGCCTTCTACTTTGTACTCAACAGAATCTATCAACTTACCGCTTGCATTGGCTACGCTTTGAAACCTTCCACGCGAAACGCTTTGACGGGTTAGTAGCTTGGTTTTAATCGCATTACGCAATTCATCAGCCAACCTAATCCCAATCTTATCCAATATCTGTTCAACTGCAATCATAACTCACACGGATTGGTTTTGATTTGTAATTGAAACCTGACAAACATCCCAGACGTTACACCGTTGAACTGCTTAAAGAAAGGTTCGGCTTCATAGTTGCTATATGTTATGTCATTAGCAATAAGCCAATTCTCAAACAACCGTTGCATCCTATCCGCTTCATTCACTATGTCCGTTCTATCTTCATCTGATGTGTGTGGCGTGTCCTGAAATATAAATGCCATTAGCACGTTCGGCACTACATCCACGCTGTTTCGTATCGGGTGAGTAATTCTGAAAGGGTAAAGGTGAATTTGTGGTAGTGGTTTGCTTTCAATGTATAGGTTAGCATCTGACACCCTGCCATGATAAAACACGCCTTTAGGGTTGACGTGTTCGGCAGCCTCCCGAAGCGTGTTAACGATGTCAATATACATAGGCGCGAAGTTAATTCACCACGCGCCCGTTACTTTGTTTTAGCCCTATTTTTTGTTTAAAACCTTATACGCTTGCTCAAGGTCTTTTTTGTATTGACTTTCTTCGAAATCCATCAGCAGAAACTCATAAACCTCACCTGCCTGCATTTGGGTAACTTCACCCATTGTTTTATGAAATCGCTCTGATAAAGCCTTAATTGTCATCTTTGCACCGTACTTTTTAAATCGGTCAACATTAGCCAACACTTCCGCTGCCGTTGGTTCGTATTCCCCTAATCGTTTGTACTTCTCGAAAAACTTATTGAGCTGAGCAAAAAAAAAGCACCTACCCCGTTTGCCTCAGGTGTTGGGCGATCGCTGTAATCAACACCCGTGTAGAGTTTGATAATATCCAACACCACCTCATAAGGCTTGCTTGCCGCGTTAATCTTTGCCTTCGCTACTTCTATCTTGCCGTAACTATCCTTAGCCACATCAAACTTCAAATCAGCAGGTGCAACAGCATTTGGCGGTTCATTAACAAACGAAATCAGCATGAACATACTACCAAAAGCATCAGGTGCAAGTTGCAGCAATACTTCTTTTTCAATGCCCGTTATGCTGTTTAGTATTTCAATATTGTTTGTTGCGCTCAAAAACTTAATGTAGTTCTTAAACGGCACGTCCTCCCATGATGTAGGTATCTGAATAGTTTGCCCGTTTAGTTTGGCTTCAATCATGCTTTTTCGAATTTATATTTAATGCCTGTTTTTTTTGATAAAATACCTCTTTTTCTTCCAACTACACCTTTGTAGTCTTTACTGTTTATCTGATTCCAAATACTTGCATGAGATACGTAAGGCAAATAAAGCATTTTTACTGCCTTTGCTGCACTTTCATATTCTCCAACAAATTCACCTGTTTCTGCATTGTATGCTTTTACTCTTACGTTTTGTTGTTCTATCATATCAAACTGTTTTTCTTTATGTATGTTTTGTGAATAGGATTAAACATTCGGCAACGGTTAGCAAGTGCAAGCGCGTTAACACAGTCATCTGTAAAGCCTTGTGGCGCGTTATACCTTACACCTTTTAAACTATACTCAAACTCGAAAGCCTCCATTTCATCGCGCAATATACCGTCTATTATCGAAATTTCCCCACGTTGCACCGAAACAGCAAGCCCCTCCATTAATTGTTGCTTACTCGTATTCGTGTATTTGATTTGTTCAGCATTAACACAAGCCCTGCTTACACGCTCGAATATCGGGTCACCTACGCCCGTTCCGTCAATTAAAGCCTTTGCCCTTCCTACCACTTTTATAACGGTGTCTGTTGTTTGCTCCCAATCTTTTTGAAATCTATCAAAGTAGCTGATGTTGCCGTCTTCATCTAATCCAATGATAACAGTGTAGTCATGTGACTTTGCTAAGTCAATGCCAAAGAATCGAGGCTGCTTAGTAGATAAAGGCTTAACACACTTTTCAATGTAATCATATCCAAACGGGTTTGCCGCGTCTTCTTGCGGTTCTGCCAAATACAATTCTTTAAAGACGCGCTCTGGTAAATCTCGTTTCGCTTGCTCTATTTCTTCATAGCTGATTATTCCTTCATTAGCAGCATCATAAGCCGTTACTCTGAAATAAGCATAGTTAGGTTCACCTGACCTTGCTTTAGCCCCCAACAGATAACCCCAATTCTTTTTGCCTTTAGCGTTGCCAATTAGCTTGCATTTTCCTTTTGTCTTTGTCAGGGTAGAACGGATAGCATGCCATGCTTCTTGCCTTGCCCGTGTGAACTCATCAAACACCACACCGTAAACATCCTCGCCATAAAGATTGTCAGGCTTCTCAGCACTCTTAAACATGATTACAGCCCCGTTTGGGCAACTAATTGATAGTTTGCTTATGTTCACCTGAAACACTCCGTATTGTGCAATCGTACGTCTTAAACGATTAAAAGCTATTTCGGCTTGTGGATATACCGGAGCAACCCACCAATAATTCGCACCTTGTTTTTCACTTGTTAATGCCAACTCAAACAACCACCATAAATGACTGAATGTTTTGCCTACCTTAGTAGATGCCTCTGTAATAGTAAACCTTTCGCCACCATACAGCATTTTCTTTTGGTAGCTAGTTAGGTTTGGTTTGATAACATCAATATTATTCCGCATCCTTAAAGTTAATCACAACACTTTCAACAGTAGCGTTTACCTCTGTTGGTATAAGTTTAGCAGCTATCTTGTAAAACTCCGTTGGATTATCCTTGCCCCATGCAACAATGTTTGTTTTTGGGTCGTTCTGCAAATCATTAAAAGCAGCCAACACGGTTTCTTTAACCGTTCTTGTTAGCTTGTTAACAGCGCCCTTTGGCTTACCTGCATTGCCTTTCTGAAATTGTCCTTTATGTGGCATCTAAACCGAATTTAATCGTATTTTTCGTGGCAAATATAGTTAATTACTTTTTATCAATATCCTCCAACTTTCTTTGCGCCCATTCAATTCCTTCCGTTCCACCCCACGCATCCCACATCAATCCTCCGCACCCTTCATCATAGGGGACGTCTTTATTTTGCCTATGCCGTTCAAATGCTGCCATTCGTGCAATAGTATCTCTACTGATGTTTTCACGCTTAGCTAACTGATTAGCCCTTGCCCATCCTACAGGCGTACCGCATCCTTTTGGGTTGCCACTTTCATCACGATACTTCAAAGCCCGTTTAGCGTTCTCTGTTGCCGCTTTAGGGTAATCGTTGTATGTTTCTGCCTTAATTGTTTCTTTCTTTGCCTTAGCATCGTTTGAATAGCTGTAAAGGCATATTCGATACCGTTGCGCCTCGTCTTTGTACTCTTCAATCATAACATCGTCACCCATGCAACGCTGCATAAAATCGTCTTTGCTTTCGTTTGGCTTTGGTTTAGGTATTGGCATAGCGCGAAGATAAGTATTACTTTTTATCTATTGTAACATTGAACTTAACACCTCTGAAGGTTGCGTATGTTTCTCTGAATAAAAACAAATCCCATCTAAAAGGTTTACCAATACAGTTATGTGGTACTGCTACGCGCCTATAATCGTAATCATGCGCTATTGTTTGCGATGTATAATCTCGGCACGTTCCTAAATTCTGCTTAAAATCTTTGAAAGTAGGAAAATCATTAGCATGAAATTTCATGCCTCCGTACTGATAAGCCTGCGGTAACACTTCAATTTGAAACTGAATGTATTTACGATAATCGTTTGCCCACTTAATTAAATCCATATCAGAAAGGAATGTCATCATCTACAACTTTAGTAGATTTGTATTGTTTGTGCTGATTAGCTGAAGGCTGCCATGTATCAACCTGCATACCTTTTTCGGTAACGGTCAATTTAAGTTGCTTGCCGTACTTTTCATGTTCACTTAATACATTCGGGTTTGCCTTTAGCCATGCGAATAATTCATTTGGCGAAATAATTACACTACCCTTAACCCATGTTGGTGCGCCTTGACGCGGCTCAAAAAATGTTATTCCTTTCGGATATACTTTGGTTTCACTCATACTGCAAAATTAAAATAAATACTCAAACAATCCTTCATTTTTCAGCACTTCTACCGCGGATTGCGCGGCTTCTTTTGATTTGAAGCGAACTTCATTGGCGTATTTTTCACGAGAAAAAAGCTCTTTAATTTCACCATCATTTGAAATTAGCCAATAATTACCTCCACCATTCCAATCCCCGTTAAAATACTTCGCGCAGTTAATCAGCGCTATGTAAGCCTGCACGCGTTTGGCATCGCGTTCGGTTGGTAGGTGATTTTTAGTTAAATAATTTAGGTTTTTACAACTGAGTATTTCATTTGATTCACTTATGTAATAAATCGACTTGTTTTCTTTTGTAATAATATCCTCCAAGATCACCACACTCGACTTATTTTTCTCAACCGCCTTCGCCTCAATAAATACTTTGCCGTCAACCGTAATTGTTCCGTCCTCGTTAAATGTTACTTGTTTCATGTTATTTAGTTTTGTTTGTTAACTCTTTAGCTTTTTGTTCATACCAAATCGCTTTATTCAGTTCATCCTGAATATCTTGATTCGGCTTTAACCCAATCCTCATTCGGTACTTAAACGCGCACATCTCGCAATGCGCAATAAACTTTTCTTCACCCCAAATAGCCAACATCATTTCCCATACTTCGCGGCTTTGTTGTTTGTAGTGTTCAGGATTTATATTATCCATTTGCTTTATTTACGTATGATTCAAATCCCATTTCAATCAACTCATTTATCCTATACTGCTGTAATGGTTTAACCGTGTCATTCTTTTCCTTACATTCAATAAAAACAGCCTTGCCGTCCTTCAGGCATAGCAAATCAGGAATGCCGTTCTTTGATGTCTTAATCAAATTCACAACATACCAACCCTCTTTCTCCATTTGCTTTATTACTCTTGTTTGGTGCTTGCTTGCCATCTTTTGAATGTTTGTAACACAAAGTCCTTTTTCTTAGATACTGCTTTATAAATCTGCCACTCTATGCCGCCTTTAGCAAATACCCAATACACATCACTTTCTTTACGTGCAATAGTAGTCATTCTATCTCTACTTTGCCAATAACTTATAGCAGAAAAATCAATGTTGTAATACACCAAAGCATCAGCCTTAGATAAATTAATACCCTCCCTACCTGATACAATCTGCAAAGCTATATTTTTATCACTAGAATTAAAAACCTCTATACTATCTGTTATATCAAAATGTTTCTTTATAGCATCTAATTCAGCTATGAACTTATAGAATATGGCTATCTTCTTACCTGCAAACTTTTCCTTTATGGCAGCAGCCTTACTGTCATCAAACACACATCTACCGCCGTCCTCAAACTTAACAGTTCCAGAATACATCTGATGCACTTTCTGCATTAACTTGACCGCTGTATCTGCCAACACAACACCTTGTTTACCATTTAGCACTAAATCCTTTTTGAGTAACTCGATAGCCTTGTAAGTTAACGGCTGCATTTCTACTGTGATAAACCTTTCGTTTATCGTACTGATAAATCCTGCCTGTTTTTGAGTGTATGATAACATAAACGGGTCAATAACTTGTTTGACCTTATCATAATCTACAACGCTGTAATCATTGCAAGTGCCATAAGATGTATATTTCACCTTCATAGTGCCATACATCCTATGCCATTCATAGAATGTTTTGAACTGATTAAACGGGCTGTATTTAGACACCCATAGCTGATAAAATATCTGAGCGTTTGATTCAGGTAATAACGTACCAGTCATTAATATCACATGGCATCCATTATATGCAACGCGCCTTGCCTCTTTTGCGCGTCCTGAAGGCTTAGGAAATGCAGCAAGTGAATGTGATTCATCGAATATAATCAAATCATAAACTGGCTTGTATTTCTTTAGTTGCTCGTAATTTATAACGGTAATATCGTATAAATGATTTGCCGCTTCATAATCATTCTGAATGCTGCTGATAGCCTTTAGCTTAGTAACAAATAAAACCTTCTTATAGTTCTTGCCTATCTCCAATGCTATGTGTGTTTTGCCGCATCTAACTTCATAGTTCAATATCAGCAAACCGCGCTGCTTTAAAATTTGCGTTCCTTTCTCAAAAGCTTCTATTTGGTAATCTCTTAACTTAAAATGGTGCTGGTTCATAATCTTGTTTTGTATCTATGGAAAACCATCTGCCGCCCTGACTTACACCCTCATTATAATCGCAGTTAACATACATGGCATAGCTTTCTAACCACTTCTTAAACTTCTTTTGGCTCAACCATTTACGGTAATCCTGAAATTCGTTTATAAATTCCTCGAATAGCTGCCCCTTATATATCCTTTCATTGTGCTTTATTGCACCCTCTTTTGTCCATTCATAAAACTCGAATGACGTTTCCTTAATGAACTTCCTAACCAAAAGATTATTAAACTCATTCTGCATTAATCCAGTCTTAAGGTAATACTGCAAACAGTTCACCATGTAACTGTCAAATCTTGCCCATTCAGCCTCGCTCCATTCATCGAATAGCAAATGACCGAAATGGTCTATTGGTGTACGGTTAGCACTAAAGTAGCTGCTCATTTCAACCTCAAACTTCCTTCGCTCAAATGAACCTCCAACACCTCCAACAGTATAGTTTGTTGTTATTAATATTTTAGGGCTTTTTTGAATAGGTAGCTTTATTGCATCCTGACCTTTATATTCCAGTGTGATACCCTCCGTTATCAAACTAAAAAGGCTTTCAAAACTAAAGTTCTTTTTAACGTCATCAAACACCAACACCTGACAGTCAGTTGATACGGTTTGATACGGAAATGCTTTGTTAAACTCAAATGTTTTTCCGTCAATCATGCTAACCTTTTTCATTTTAGCTATTGCGTTCCAAAACAAACCTTTGCCGCTGCCTCCGTTTGGGTTCTCACTTATAGTTTCATCGTTAAATATTACAGCTTTATTGTTGGCTGATGTCTTAAAAGTGTGCAAAAGATAACCAATAACTGATTTGAATGTATTGTACTTACTTACATCCTGGCCGCTTACAAGCCAAATGAACTCCCTAAATACAGCAGGGTGGTGGTCTGTTTCAATATACTCCCTATCAATAATCTGATTTTTCCACACATATCCATCTAAATTAAGGTAGTCTATCTTTTCGATTGCATCCTTAGTAACCTTTAAAGCGCAGTTCTTATAGTAGATAAAACATTCGGTTTGTGTATCTTCTTTTAAAACAATATCGGCACTCTTTAAAAACGAAAGGTAGTTAGGTGTGAAGAACTGCGGATTGCCTGCGATGTAATCATAAGGCTTTACGCCTATCTTTTCATTGCTTAAAAGGTACTCCAGTACAAAATCCTTTATCTTCTTTTCGTTTGTTTCTTCTATAAAGTTTTGTTCTTTCTTAATGAATGTATAAGTGTTACCATTAGCAGGGTAATACTTCATAAAGTTGTTTTGCTCTAACCAACGCTTAAACTTCAACGGGCTTAAACTTATTTTGCCTTTATCAGTAACATTCCAGAATTCATCAACTTCCATTGACTCTTTAACCTTATCAATAGTATCTGAATCATGCAGCTCAATGTTATCCTTTTGCAGTGCCGTTTTAATCTGTTTCGGATTCTTGCCGCTTAATATTTGTTTCTCTATTGTTTGCCTGACACTTGTATCTTCAAAAAACCTTGTCTTAAACGTGTTTTTTCCGCGTTTATAGGCTGAATTGCATAGTTGCTCTATCTCATGCCTGCCAAAGTCTTTTTCTTCATATTTAAGTAACTGATTTAATGCCGTATGTTGGCTTATACCAAAGTCATTAAATGCCATTGCTAGTTTAAACAAATCATTGTTTCGGCTACCTGCTGCTAATTGGTACTTCTTATTAAACCATTTCAGCAGGTTATCAATAATTAATGATTCAGATGTCATAGGTACTACAACATCAAAGTGTTGCTTACCTATTTCAGTGTATTCCTCTTGCTCAATGGAATCCCAAACAACAGCATCAGTATTAATGTATATGTCAGGGTCATACGATTCAAAGCAAAAGCGGCTAATGTCTTTGCCTGACTTGTCAAAGTTTGGCGAATCAAAATACTTTTCCAAAGAATTAAAGTAAAGGGTAAAGTTCGCAGCGTCTTTAGGAATCCTAACCAATGCTTTCACCCCTAATGCTGACGGGCTGATAAAAGCAGCGAATACAAAAGGCTCAATAGATAACCTTAACTTATACTCAACCGCTTCACTTTCTGTTGCGAATCTGTCAAAGTCAAGTATCATTAACCCTGACGGCTCTATTAAACCACTTGCAGAACGTGTAGTAAAGCACCCGTTAAAGCATACACCAGCTAAAGAACGCTTGTCTTTTGCATCCTTAGTTTTGCGATAACGCTCCACTTTTTCACGGCTTGCACCCGTCTGAATCCGCTTTAAACAGAATAAAACATCACGTTGGAAAGGATTTGAAACGTCCGTAACGCTCTTAAAAACTGAAACTGTCATTATGAAAATCAATTAGTTAGGTTAAATACTACACTTCTACACATTGAAACCGAAAATCAGTTCTAAAAATCAAAAATCTAAAAAACACGATTTCTATAATAAGAAATAGAAGCGGCAAAGTGTAATGTGTAGAAATGTATAAAAAAGTTTGCCCGTTAACGATGCCGCGATGTGGCGCAGGGTCTCTCACTTCCCTAACACAAAGCTGCACCGATAACGGGCTGTTATAAATATTTTTAATTATGAGAGATTTGCGCGCTGCTAATATAACAATAATTTACAAACTAATCAACTTAGCCTCATTGATTTTATCTATGATGCTGTCGTACTTTTCGGAGAACTCTCTATCGTAAAACAGAAAGCCGTCTATGTGTTTCCGAGCGTGAATAACCGTGCTGTGGTCATAAGGTCTGCCACGCTGAATGAATAGCTTTGCGACCTGCTTTAATGTCAGTTTGGTTTTGCGAAGGCAAATGTGCATGATAACTTGCCTTGCCTCCACAAATTCGCGCGTCCTGACATTTTTGGCCACAACGTCAAACGGGAAGTCATAAACCTTGCATACCGTGTCAATAATAATTTGTGCTTTCTCGTGGTCGGTCAGTTCTTTTTCAATCCGTGCAATCGCAGGATACACATAAGGTGAAATTTTCATTTGTTTGTTTTGTTTGGTTAATAAACTACTTTAAAATACTTATCAAAAGTTTCCTCGATTTGCAGCACGTCCTTTTCGGGTAAAGCTGATAACTTTTCCAAAATCGAAGCCATAGCAAATATCTTTTCTTCGCTTTGTTCAAGTGATTCGGTTAAGGCGTCTTTGCCTTTTGGTAGCGCGTTCCTTAAATCGGTCAAAACGTGCCCGTATGCTTTCGCGCCACGGTTCAAAGCGTTCTTAACTCCGCTTGGCGCATGTTGCTTTAGAAAGAAGTTGTTTTCGGTTTGCAGCATCTTTAGTAAGAATGTTTGCCTAAATACAGACGCGCTGATGCGATTGGCTTGTTCGGTTGTCATATACCTAATTTAGTTTTAAGAGTTTGCAAATATCCGTATGCCACGCGCACCTTATCAAACATTTGATGCTGATATTCGCTGTCAAACGGCACTTCAATAACCTTTAGCTGCAATGCGCTGTTATAGTAGCGGTCATCGTAGCTTACGAAGTCGCAGCGATAACGCTCTGTCAAATACATATTCAACTGCATTTGCGCGTAATATTCAGGCTTTAGCTTCTTTAAATCATCAGCACTTTCACAAAGCAAGTATTCAAGATGTGTTTTGCTTAACGGGCATTTAATTTCGACTATTCTATCCGCTAGCACAATATCAGGAGTACCGCCAATGTTAAAGTCATAATCCGTAAAGAATACAAAACCGCCAATAGAAGTATAGATAAAGTCGCTGCTATTCACGTCCAACCCTTTTAGATTAGCATACGCTAAAACGGCTTGCGGTTCAACTTCATTGCCTCGTTCCATTGCACTGTTGTAATAGTCAGGCTCTGGCGGTGCTACCATTTCCGCTACAATCTCATTAACATAAGTTTTTAGCGTCTTTGAGAGCGTTTCTGCTTTGCTCTTAGGTTCTGACATTACACGGTGTATTTGCGATGCTGTAAACAGCCCTTTGCGATGTTGTTTCCAATCTTCGCTAGTTTCATAAATGTGTCTTTGCCTCATGCTAGTTTCTCCTTATTTGATTTTACAAATTGCTCCTTTAGCTTTTCATCAGCCGCAAACGGTATAACGTCTTTGCGATTAAGGTTTGCACCGAAAAGATTTCCGAACATATCAGCAGCATCTTTTATTGCTAAAGTCTTTGCAATCGGGAAAGCCATTGATAGCGCACCGTTGTTTATGTTCTGCAAATCAGCAGGCGAAGTACCCTTAGCCGTCTGTAATTGCACCGCGCCTATGCCGTCATGAAAACTCCATTCTCCCGTGATAGGCGACTTGTAATGTACGCGCACCGTAACCCATACACCGTTGAACGATTGCCCTTGCCCCGTAATCTCTATTTTGTACTCCTTAAATATTTTGCGTAATAAATATTCTACTTTGTCAATCGGTAGGTACTTATGACCGCGAACGTAAGGATGTTCGGCAACCCATTTAGCAGGCGGGTTTTGATTCAGCAGGTAATTGAACGCGTCATTCTTATACGCTAATTCAATATCGCTTGTAAGTTCCGCCAATGTTGGCAGGTTATTGTTTTGTTCCATGTTTGTTTTATTTAAGATTTTCGATTTCGGTTTTAACTTGTTGCCAGTAAGATTTATTCAGACCGCCATTTACAATGCTTTCGTTTTTTTCATTGTCTTTTATTAGTTCATCAACGCACATTAAGGCGCATTTTTTATTCACATTATCATAGTTATATGCAGCAATTCCATCTGTTTCTCCTCTAAATTTTTGCAATAACTCCTCTGCTTTCTCTTTCGGATTCATGGTGCTGATTTTAAAAGTAAACGCTTTCAAGTCGGATTGTGATGCCGTTGTCTGTTGTGATTTCTTTGCTTATGTAATCCCCGAAAGAAGCAAGTCCGCTTATGCGTGAAACCACATCAGGGAATGTAGTGTTAACTACCGAAATGGGCAATTCACTAATGGTTAGTTGAATTACAGCGTGTTGGCTGCTGCGTTCTTTAATCTGCTCGTGCAGAATTTGTACTAATCTTTCTAAGTCTTTCATTTTGTTTGTTTTATTGATTAATTAATATTCTGTTCTTCATCAAGTATCACCGCCAAACATTCAGCGCAAACCCCAATAGTCTGTTGGATAAACTTGTCTTCGTGCTTTGTCAGTTCGGTTGTTTCTTTCTTGCACTCATCGCATTTGCTCACATCTTCATCAGCTACCGGCAATGAATGATAGAAGTTAAGTTCTTTGGTTAATAAATCACTCATATATTTTATTTTATCAATGCAATTAACAAAGCCAGTGCAAACGCTATTGCAGCACCGATTAATACTTCGCGGTCGTCTGAATATTTATACCGTTTCATTGGTTGTTTTTGTTTGTCAAATCAATTCTGCTTTGCTCGATTGCATCCAACGGCTCGATGTGTACGGTTAGCTTTACCCCGTTCTTTTTGCCGTATTCCATTAGCAATTTAATAGTGTCTGTAATTGTTGGTTTCATTTCTGTTTGTTTAAGTTTGAGAAGTATTTATCTAGTTTATCAATCGTGGTTTGCGTTGCCATGCCGTGATTAATAGCATTGTGAACTGTAACCCTTGACATGATGAAACATTGCTGATGTAATGTTGAAATAGGAATGTTGTTATGATGCATAGTTAATACCCATTTATCAATCTTTGCCTTTGGCACTTTTTTTACTTTTTCGCGCATGGTTAGTTATTATTTCCAAATTAGTAAATGGCTCCCGTTATCTATTACGCTCATAATTTCATCCTGATTATCTTTTGAGTAAAGAAAATCGCGGCTCTCTTTATTACTCATTTCATCAGCACCAATAACGGTGTACTTTTCAGTTTCAAATAATATCCTTCTGATTTCTCTTACTGATAGTTTGTTTTTCATTGTGTTTGTTTTTAATGATATGCAAATATATGTTTTAAACTTTTGAATATCCAAATGTTCAGGCAAAATTAATTTGTTAAAACTTCAAACAGCTAATGTTTACGCGGCTTTCGGCTTGAAAATATTTTTTCCTTAAAATAAAAACGCCAACCAGACTGCTCCGATTGACGCTTAAAAACAAACTAAATGAAACGATGCGAAGATACCTATTTCGCACCAAACCTAATACTCCAACCAACAGACGGCACGTGCAAGTTATTCACAGCGTCATAACCGTACCCTGCAACTAATCCAAATGGAGTAGTAAACATTGCGGTAGGTATCACACCAACACGCCCAGTGTTAACTGGAACTTGCGCAATCAAATAAAGCTGCCATTGCTTTTTGTATTTTGTAACGGTTACAACCGTATTCACATGAGGTCGCAAGTTTTTAAACTCCACGCCTAATCCTAACCGATTACCTACAATGGTATCATTCACCACTATGCTGTAAGATGTATCATTGCGCAGGGTATCTGAATAAAAACAAGTATCGGCAAGCGCAACCAATTCACGGGCTATAATTCGCACGGTGTCGCAATGTATAGTATCTATGGCTTTTCTATACACGTTGCCTTTGTAATGTATAGTTTTTCGCGGTTTGCTATATATGTTTGCTTTCACCATAACGCTGTCATGTTTGACAATCGTTACCGTGTCGCTCAATACGGTTTCATTGCAGCCGCTTTTGCCTAGTTTATATCCAACTATTCCACCGCAGGTAGAAAGCATCACACAAAGCACAACAGCAAGAATTATAAGTAAGTTATTTGATTTCATAAATTTATTTGCGAAGATATTTGTAAGTTTGCGAAGGTTTGGTATTTTTGCGTTGTGAACGTTTTGCAGCTAAACGCTGTTGGCGATTTTGAAAACGAAATTTTAATTAAACAACAAAAATAAATATGGAAAACAAAACAACAATTAAGCACGAAACCGCCAATAGCGATTTAGGTGCTGTTAGCCGCAGTTATTTGGTATTGTATGAAAGCAATCCAGATAGAATAAGTGGCAGTATTGAAAAGTTTGATGGTGAAATTATGTCTTCAGTAAACTTTGAAGCAAATAAGTCAGAGGATTTTGCCACAATGAAAAAATGGGCTTTAAAAAACGGTAAAAAGATTTTTATTGTAGAAGCAGTTATGCCACTTATTAAAATTATTCCAGAGGTTACGGTCGTTAATAATTGCGGCTAACGTTTTGCAGATAAGCGAAGGCAAAGATTTAGAAACGAAATTTTTAACTTAAAAACAGAATATAATATGAAAACGAGAATATCAATTTACCACAGACACTTTGCTTTTGCTTATGTGCTGTTAGTAGCTGTTATTTTTTGCGGTTGCGAAGATGGAAACATTACAGCTAAACCTACATTAAAAGGTGGTGAAGTAAGAACTGAAAACGGAATATTTACACAGGTCAGAGAATTAAACGAATTTGAATATAAAGGACATACATATATTAGCTGTAATGTTAGAGACGGAATTGCTTTAACACACGCTGGTCATTGTTGGTGTAACGGTAGCAAAAAATAATTGCTACTAACGTGCCGAGTATTTACGCAGGGCGGGAGGTGAGGCACACAGCCATGTGGGTAAACGAAAGCTGATTAATGGCAATCAGTTGAGTTATATCATTAGCCCGCCTTGCGTAAATACTTTGTTAGCGGTTCGTGCCGGATTATTAAAACAAGATTTCAATATGAAACTAAAAGCTAAAATAAAATGGAGCGGTGAAAAGGTTTTGATAAAGCCCGTTTTCTTCACTTGGTACGTAGGTTTGCAATATAAGGTTTTAACTGGCTGGAAAGTTGGCTCACCTTTTTGCGACAAAAGGGAGTATTTTATTTTCCCTTTGCAAACCGAAATTTTAATGGTATTTGTCAAAATATGGTACTGGATGCGATACTATGCTTATATGCAAGTTAGGTACTGGATACCAAACAAAATAAAACGGGCTTTTAAAAAACCGAGCGTAAATGACTTGCCATTTTAAACTATTTCCATTTTGGAAACGGTTGGTAGGCATGACCGCTAACGTTTTCGGGCTTTGCGTTCGTTTTTTGCCTACTCGAATGTTCAAAGTTAGCACAAATGTTAAAGGCAAAAAATGACGCAAAACCCGTGTTATAGGCAGTAGGGATTTTTAGCAGAATGTTTAATCGAAGCACTA
>ERZ869929.248-NODE-248-length-36689-cov-6.091363_pt1 | contig 36689 bp, 53 predicted proteins | sample MGYA00579312_ERZ869929 | MGnify/ENA primary metagenome ERZ869929 (study PRJEB32216, sample SAMN09231818) | wastewater metagenome | place: USA: Maryland | collected 2016-08-09 | study: EMG produced TPA metagenomics assembly of the PRJNA472060 data set (Reclaimed... | reverse complement strand
TGAACCGCTCTTCCGATCTAAGCCTGGAGTTCCATCAACACCAGAAGCCAATGCCAAACGATCTGCCAAACTTAAAGGTCGTAAACAGTTGCCGGAACATATCGCTCGCCGTGTCGCGGCTCGTATGGCCAAAACAAAAGGACCCTAAGGTCCTTTTGCCAACTACAGGGTAATGCGACACAGCCGGGTGATACACTACCCGAGTTGTCTCTTACGCACTGGCCTGTAGAATATACTTGCCATAACGGTTATGAAATTCATCAAAGTTTTTCAACTTGGTGGGTTGGAATGGCAAATTATATGTAGTCAAGGCTATGCGAGCACCCATCACAACCAACTCGGTCTCAAAGTTCTGCATCATGTACTTGAAGAAGTGGTCAGCCATTTCATGGAACTGCTTGTCTGGCACTTTCCTCTCAATGGCACCCTTTAGTTCATAGCACATGCCAATTACCAAGCTGTACATGGCCGACACTTCTTTGACATCAAGATCCTTAACCTTGCCTGACAAGATATCTTCAGGACGAGGCATTCTACCAGCAATCTTGCGGTGACTCATAAATTTCACAGCAAGACCTTCGCCCACAGTACCTGCGATTAGGTTCATAAGCGTATCTTCGTCAGAATCTTCGTCCTCCAAGAACTGACTTACAAAGGTCCATGAACGTGGTGTTGCAAAAGCACGGCTGGCTGATTTTGGATCAAAATCATACAAGTCTTGCTTGGCAAAACTCAAGTAACCCACAACGTCGGCATGGATGCCATTGTTTACGGCCCACTCCTGCCAGCTTGGAAAGTCCACACGCATTTCTTGGTGAACAAAACGATTGGCCAAGGGCGTAGGCATTCTATAAGTAACACCCTTGTCTGATTCGCGATTGCCTGCGGCAACTAGAACCACATTGTCGGGCAACACATACTTGCCCACAGCACGATTCAAGATCAACTGATAAGCCGCGGCCTGTACACTTGGAGCAGCACTATTAAGTTCGTCCAAAAACAGCACAACAATAGGAAACTGGCTGGCAAACTTTTCTGTGGGCAAGTCCACGGGTTCGGCCCAGTCCATTTTGCCAGAATCTTTGTTGTAAAACGGAATACCACGAATGTCCGTGGGCTCCATTTGACCAAGTCGGAGGTCAATCATGTGGCCACCAAGTTCGGCAGCAATTTCGGCTACCAATTCACTTTTACCAATACCGGGGGGACCCCAGAGAAATACTGGGCGACGTTTGCTGAATGCTTTGAGCAGACTTTTACGGGCCTGCACTGAGGTTACTGTTCTTGTATCTGACATGGCTGTGTCCTTGTTGTATAAAAAATTAATAAAATTTACTACTATAGGACAATTATACAACTTGTAGAATTTCAGGTCAACCTAATAATTTGCTACTTTATACAACGGGCTCAAGTGACCTCGTAGTCCATTTTTAACCGTGTTGTCGTTGAACCATTGTTTTCCGCACAGGCGTTCCAGTTCAAAAAGACTAGATTCCCATTTTAATTTGGCCTCTAGGTTGCTATCTAAAAACCACTTGCTTTGCTCGTTGTAGGTTGCTCCAGTTGGTTTTTTAACTTGCCATGTGTTGTGATCCCATTGAGGATAAACTGCTCGATTTACTTGTTGGTAGTAAGTCTCGTCGTGAAATGATGCAATATTTTTATGATGTTTGATTAAATTTATTTGATTGTTGGATTTCAAATATTTTATAACCTCATGACTCATTTTGATAGGAAGTTCTGGCATGTTTGGAGTCCAATAAAAAAACTCATCGTTTTCATAAAATTCTCCAAGTATATCGTTGGTTGGCAATACACTGGTTGTAAAGATTATATCTAAAAATGCAAAATAGATACTTTGATCATCTCTAATCAAACGTGGTTTGTCAATGCCATACACAAAACCTACTTTTTTACCTCGATGCCGCATTTCACTGTGTTCTCGAAATATTTTATGAAATTTTGACCGAACCATGCAAGTAGGATCGAACCTAACACCAGCAGTATAAAACCAATCTCGATCGTCTGCAGCGTTAATAATGTGCTCGGTCCAGTCAAACACATTAATTTTAATTTTGTAATCTGCCACTAGTTTTTTAAGTAAAGGTAAACTTTGCTGAATTTCTCGTGTATAATATCCTGGACTACGATCGTAGCCTAACTGTCCGTACATATTTTCTTCTGCTTTGAACGGTCCATACATGTATATCTCATCAAGGCGAATTTTGTTTTTAATAAAAGTTTTGAGGATATACCAAGAATCAACTCCGCCAGAGTAAAACAATACAAGATGATCGTAGGCCTCTCTGAGCTGTAAAGCTCTTTGTTTGTATAATTCTTCTAATTGAACCGGGGGATCAACATCCCAGGGATATTTGCTAAAAATGTTGTTATGGTAGTCCCACTCAACTTTTTTACCCCCACTGTCGTTGGATTCAAGTATGGCATCAATTTTATTGTGAAAAAATTTTCCATTACAGGAATAAATGCCTTTGTTATGATAAAGATACTCACTCATTTTTAGTTGGCATCAATTGATTGTCTATGTTGTTGTCTTAGTTGTTTTATTGAAGACACTCGACTACGGTGAAATTCTTCAGCAGAAATTTGATTAAAAATTCCAGGTCGAAAATCACTTAATCGACGAATCTCATCTGCACCAATTAAAAGAGTGGATTGATCCAGTATGCGACCTAGTTCTTTGGCTTTGTCAGTTGGCATGTTTTTGTGTGCTACTACTGTGTTAAACACAAATGGAGCTACTATACCTTGTTCTTGCAGTGTTCGGACCGAAGGTGCATCGGGGTGTCGAACTGGGCAACTCATTCCTAAAATTTTAAGATTTGGATTTTTTTCTCGAAATTGTTCTATTACACTTACACGTTCCAAATTAAATGTAACCCCATGCCCACCGACCATGGCTATCATAGAATCATAATTAGATTTAAAGGGAATAAATCGCACAGGTACATTGTACTTGGCACCAATTTGCAAAGCAGTAAGATGAGTGGCATTGCCAACTCCTACAGTGCCTACTACAATTTCTGAAGTTGCAGACAGACTAGAAACTCCCAGGCGAGTATCCCCGGTTGTACTAACTACAGCCCAGCAAGCATCGCCTTGACTGTGAATAGGTACATAATCCGATTCGACAATGATTTTTTTCTCAACATTGTCTACAAATGCAGCATGTATAACAGCCAAGCGAGATCCCGGCCGTGTTTCAAGTTCTTTGAGAGCAAGAACTCCTTGTGCTCCTGGTTTAAATTCCAATATGAACTGATATTTGTTCTGCAAGGAGTTAGCTGTTTCAAAAACTTTTCTAGTAGAGGTAGTGCCAGCATGACTAGGACTATAGGGAGAATACACAGTAATTGTTTCTCGAGCCCAAGATTCGACTGACAAAGTGAGTATAATTAAAAATAGTAATAATTTTATCAAAATAAAAATCTCAATGTGTTAGAATTAATTTTAAAATGCTGGCAGATTACCAGCGTCGACGTTATAAAATTATTTATTGCTAGAGTTTTTTGTCAAAAATAATATCAACTGCATTAGAAACATTTCGCATGTGAGTGGAGTATATCAAAGCATCTTTGTATCTTTGATGAGCTGGCATTCTGGCGTCATATAAACTGCTGCCGGTTACTTCAGTTACAAAATTGGTAACGTTTGTTAGAGTTTTTTTGGCAAAGGCATATATTAAATCTCTGGTTTTGAATTGGTCAGACCCAAATTGGTCAAACATGTTTACTTCGTTGTTCCATAGCAGGTTCATAACTTCAATGTCGGTTCGCAGTTTCTTTTTTTCATAATCAAATTTGGAACCAGTGTAAAGGTCAATGTCATTGAGTAAAGATTCCATTAATCCCAGATGGTTGGTTAAAAAACACAAATTATGAAAATTATTAAATGTAAAACATTTAGGATCTTGTCGATCGTATAAAAAAGTAGCTGGTGTCTGATCAAAAACAACGTGAACAGTTAGAGTATTTTCCATGCCCATGGTTGGCACCGGTTCCGCTTTGATATTTTTAGTTTCAAATAACACAACCGAAACAGTGTTATTGTGTTTAACCGGAATTACTGCCCATTCGCAGAGAGAAATTCCACTGATCCAATGTTTTTTTCCGTTGAGTGTTCCTTGGCAATATTCTGCCGTGTCAAAACTTTTTTGTGAACTCCAGGTTCCGTTGCCAGAAAGCGACAATCCAGAATTTTTTAAATGTAAGTTTGCAGATGTAAAATGCTGTAATAAATGTGCCTGACTTAAATCTTGTGCAGCTAATTTTTTTAAATCATGATAAAATTTTTTGTCAATGACTTGCATGCAATTATCGACCACGTCCTGCTGATCTTGTGGGAGGTTTTTTGCCAATCACCGGCGCACGTTGTTTGACTGTTTTCTTTTCTACTTGCGGAGCATCATCACCTTCGATGTGATGAATGCCCTTTTTCTTTTCTGCAGCCCGCTTTAAGAAATCGCTCATTTTACTCATTGTGATCCTCTTGATATTTTGGTGCTGGAGAAAGGAATCGAACCCTCGACATCCTGATTACAAATCAGGCGCTCTACCGTCTGAGCTACTCCAGCATGTTCTTTACTCTGTGACTTGTTCTTTTGCTTCTTCTACCACTGGTTCTACATATCCAGGACGAGCTTTTAACAAGTCAATCCTGCGTTGAATTTTTGCACGACGTTTGTTTTGTTGTGTTTTTTCTTTTAAATCTGTCAACTGCTTGACACTTAAACTGATAATTTTTACTTCACCACTTTTGGTATAGCCCGGTTTTTTGCGAATGAGTTTGTTTGCCATGATTGTGATCCTGTTTGATACGATTACTTATTTGTGTTTGACTAACACCTCAAAAAATATTAAAACAACGATAACTGCGTAAGTCTTGGGCGAAACACACCGTCCCAATTGGTTTTTCTGATGTCATCCAACACCATTACATAGTCTCTGAATTTCAAGTAAAGATCAAGATCAAACTGAGTGGAGTCGATGTTGTTGATCACAAACTGTCGTTGTTCTGAATTTAAGTCTGTGGTTGATTCAGCCCAGGACCGTAGTTGTTTTAAATCTCCTGGTGGCACTGATGACAGACCTAAGTAAGCGTCACCTTGTACCAAAGTCATGTGTAAACTGATTGCTTGCTCCTGACAATATTGAGCCAAGTCTGGTAGAGAATAAGCACTGCCATGTTGAAATGTATGGTTCACTGATACGTGTGCCTGCGGCAAGTGTTGTTTGACACGTTGAATGTTGTTGTGTATTTCGTGCCAGTGGCTAGGGTATCTCAAATAATCATTCATAGACCCAATACCTTCGAGACTCACACAGATTTCTAAATTTCTAAACTGCGTCAATCGTTTCAACAAACGATCTCCGAGCATGGTCATGTTGGTGTTGAACGACAGTGCTATGGTTTCTCGTTGTGGCATGAGTCGATCCAACATGGTTACAACCTCAGGAATCATAAATGGCTCGCCACCGGTGATGTTGATGCGTTGAACTTGTGATAAAAATCCATCACTGAAGTCGGCAAATTCTTGAGTTTCCCAGTAGTGCGGCATGTCAGGCACATAAGGATAAATTCCCACGCTGGCAAATTTGTCTGCATGCTGTTGTCGTTCTACTGAGATACTGCTACTGCTTCCGGGACTGCACATAAAGCATTTGAGATTACAGTAGTTTCCTAGCCTTAGTTCTACATGCCGAATTACGGTATCTTGCAGGGTGCCATACCATTGATTGGCAAAATGCCTTAGTGTGGTCCATCCTGCACTTTCCTCTTGATAGCATTTTTGACAACCGTCATGTGGTCGCCCAGCCTCAAAGTCTTCTCGCATGCGTTGACGCACGGTGCGATCAAACTCCTTAAATTGATCAAAAGACAATCTTTTGTATAGAAATGGATTGGTATATTGACAGCAAGGGTCCAAGGTACCGTCTTGATTTACACAAACTCCATGCCAGGCCAAGGCACAACCAACCTGTTTATTCATCCTTTAGGCCGTGATGCGGTCGATCAAGGTCTTGATACAGTCGTTTTTCTTGAGCAGTGAGTCGGTCTTTGTGTGTTTTTCTTGGATTACCACAGGTATAACATTCTGGATTACCGCAGTCCATGGCATGATGTTTGGCCAATCTATGTGGTTCTTGTTCAACCTTGCTTTTGTAGTCAGCTACTCTATGCTGTTTGGCAATTTCTAATTGTTTTTTGATAATATTTTTTACCTTAGCCAATCTACTGGAATGTTTGACTTTGTCCTGATCGTGACTCATACCGTACCTCCCTATTGTACTTATATTATATAGCAATTCCTTGTTTTTGCCAAAATTCTTCGGGAAAATTGTCCGCGCCGCCCAGGCAGAGATCCTGCGTACCAGCATTCCATAGTTGTAAAAACTCTTGTTGTTGGCAACATTTTAAATTGTGCGTTGCAAACTTGAATTTTTTATTCATGCGTTTGATAGCAAACAATCCGTAGAGTTCAACTTCGGACAATGTTCTCCACTTTCGATGTTGTTGTTGATAGCGTTGCCAAACTGTTACAATATCACACCCGTGTCGTTTTTGGCTGTCTTTTTCAATGGCCTCTAAAACTTCTCGTTCACACAACCAATATGGACTCATAAAACTGGGAGTATCATGTTTGTCAAGATCCAGAGCATGTTTTATAAAATCAAAGTAAGGTTGATAATGTTCCCAGGGATCTCCATACACTATCACAGTGTTGTTTTTGTCGATCAATGGTCTGAAATTTCTCAACACAGTATCGCCGTCCAACAAGATCCAATTTGAATCAGCCAGAAGTTTGTGTAAATTCAATTTGATGTATTGTTGTCTCAACCAGCCATCCTTTTCGTTACGGCAAGATTCAAAATCAGATGTGTAGATTACCTGGCAATTGGGTATGCAATTTTTGAGTTGATTTTTATAGTCTAAATCTGTTTCAAACAAATCATCCCAAACTACAACCACACGATCAATATTTTCAAAAGCCAACAAAGCATGTCTGTGGGCCAATTGCATGATGCGAAAGTGCCCAGGATAGGCAAATAAAACCAGAGTCATTAACTGGGTATCAGTCTGGGAATGTAAGGAACCGATCTAGGGCCGTGTAATTGTTGCAACAATCTACGGGCTTCTTCTGCAGTTTTGGCTCCTACCCGAGCCTTGAATTCCTGACCACCGGGTCCCGGTTCTCTAATTGTGGCTTCCCAAAGTTTCATATGTGTATTTAATCTTGGTACACCCAAGGGGAATCGAACCCCTGTTCCCGCCGTGAAAGGGCGGTGTCCTAACCGCTAGACGATGGGTGCAGGGTTAGATCATACGTTGCTGTTGAGCAAACCGTTTACGGATTTGGTGGGCACGCTTGTTAGCCTCCATGATTTCACGAGTGGCCGCACTACGCTTTTCGCTTTTTGACCACTGCCCAGCAATGGTCCTACTGAGTTCACCTGCTGATTGTTTTTTCATTTTATCGTACCTTTGTCAAATAGTCTACCATACTAAACGTGCCCGATTGTACTTCTTTGAGAGCATCAATGGTGGTCACATAAGCATTGTTTTCTCGAGCACGGCGTTTCATTTCTCTTAGACGTTGAGCAGCGGCCACAACCAAATCATATCGTCCACCAGCGTTGCGAACACAGCGTTCGGTGTCAATTTCGGTACTGCGACTTTCAATTCGAGTGCTCATGCGTTCTCCTTGGTTAAAACACTATTATACATGAAAACATGCTGTGTGTCAATGGTGCCCCCGGTAGGATTTGAACCTACAAAACTCCTGTACCTTAAACAGGTGACTTTACCAATTTGTCTACGGGGGTAGTTACTACATGGACGTTTGCGTGGTACCGTTGCCATTCTGGAAACCAATCTTGCCACCTTCGTCCTTTCTGACGCTGTTCTATCCTGCCAGAAGAAGTCTCCAAAGTAGGTGAGTTTGGGTTGATATTATTTGTCTGAAGCAAGTTGCTCTATACGAGCGATTGCGTCTGGTGATGCTTCCCAAACTTGTTCAGCGTTGCGATTCTTGTCCCAAAAATGTTTGCCAGCATCAGTTTGTTCAGGACTACGCTTCACGGTATAGCCAAGATCCTTTGCCCAGTCATACATTATTTTACTAATACCCTTGCCGCGATATTTAGGAAAGACCTGGAGATCTTTTGCTACTAATGTTCGTCCATCAATATCAAATAATACCTGACCTACTTGAGTGTCGTTGATGTAAGCATTGATTTGATATTCACCATTAGATCCAAACGCCTCTAAATCTACCCCGTTGCGACGGGTAGTTGGTGATTTCTTAAATCTGTCGAAAATACCCTCGCTTGTTGCGGCCTGGGCATTTTCTATTAGGTTGATATAGTCACGGAGGGTTTTCATGATACTATTATTTAGTGTTCTATCTATTGACTTTTAATGCTTTATTTTCGGCATCAAGGTGCCGTAGCATACGACTAAGTTGTAGAGCGAACTCAGGAGCATAATCGAGGTCCTCCCCAAGATAGTAGGCTTTTTCTAACTCTTCTGCTAATTCTGTGGCTGTAAGTGTATCTTCTACCATGACGACTCCAAAGTTAAACTAATAATACCATTGTAGCAGAAACTGATTTATTTGTCAAGTCCAGCATAAATAAAGGTGTAGTTCGCGATATTGGCGTATCCAACTACTCTAACGCTCGGAAGGAGCATCAGCAAATGTATTTAATCTATAAAATCCAACACCGCAACGGAAACTACTACATTGGTCGTCATAAAACTAATAATCCTAACGACGATTACATTGGTAGCGGAACTTGGTCTAAAAGTATTAAAAATCTACATAATGTCACTAAAACTATTCTTGAAATATGTGAGAGTGAACAACATTATATCGAGCGTGAGCAATATTATTTAGATCAACATTATGGCAAACCAGGCTGTATGAATCAAAGTAATAAATCAACTGGTTTCCCTTGCGGCAACGCACACCATATGAACAAACCTGCCAACCGTCGCAAACATTCCTTACGGCAAAAATCTCTTGGTGATAAACACAACTTTAATAGGCCAGAAAACTGCGAGCGTATGCGAACAAACAATCCTGGATCATTTCCAGAAAATGCCGCTCGTGCTTCTCAACGCTTACTACAAAGTAATCCAATGTATGATCCTGTAGCATTAGCAAAGATTAGTGGTGATAATCATTGGACTAAAAACAATGCTCACTTAAAAACCTGTGAGCATTGTGGTATTGCTAACATATCTAAATCAAACTACACTCGCTGGCACGGCCCTAAGTGTAAATCACTTACATAGTAGGGCCGTTTCCATTACGAAAGCCAACGATACCTCCTTCGTCTTTGATTCTCTTTAATACATCTTCAAAAAGAATAGGAGCGAAGTCAGTAGCCTCGACACAAACACAGTGATATCTTGGATCAATCTCGTCGCTGTATAATGTTTCTCCAGTGCGAGCATCAATCCCTCTTGCCTTCATAACTCTGTTGGCGTGTAGATGTCCGTGTATGTTGGTACCAAAACGTCCAAGGCTTGCTTCGTGGACAGGAATATGACTCAGAATAAGTCCGTTCATCACATGGTATGCACGCAGTTCACGAAAATATTCACGATACTCATCATCCCTAAAGATGTCGTGGTTACCACGGATTAGAACCTTGTCACCGTTGAGCCTGCGCATGATGCCCAAGGCCTTGCGGTTGATTACAACATCGCCGAGAAAATAAATTTTATCGTTTGGCTTTACACGCTCGTTATAGACTTTAACAAGGTGCTCGTCCATTTCCTCTGCGGTGTCCCACGGGCGAAGTTTTGTGCCATCTGCCCGAAGGAAACGGCATACCCCCTGGTGCCCAAAATGGGGATCTGAATAAAGAAAAACTGAAGGCATAATACATCTCCTAAATGATAAATAACTAAACAAAGGACAATTATGATTGACGCTTATGTTTATACAATAACTAACAAAATTACCGGTGAGTTTTATCACGGGTATCGATACAGAAATCAAACTTTGGATATTGTCCCAAACGATGATCTTTGGATCACTTATTTTACATCATCTAATAGAATTAAAAATGATATAAAGAAATATGGAAAAAATTCTTTTACTGCTACCATTATATATGAAAACACCGATTCTGTCAAGTGCTGGCAACAGGAGCAAATTGCTATTAAAAATGACTGGGGCAATCCACTACTGCTAAATGGAAAATATCACGATCCAGAATCAAATGTTGAAGTATTTCGGCGAATTGGATTTTTCAGTGAAGAATCCAGACTTAAAATGTCTATGGCCAATAAAGGTCGTCCTAAATCAGAAGAGCATAAGAGAAAAATAGCACTGGCTAATACCGGGAATAAAGGGTCAGCAGAAAAAAGTGCTAAAATTTCTATCTCCAGAAAAGGAAAGCCACCTTCAAATAAAGGGGTTACTCCGCCCAAATACGAATGCCCGCATTGTAAAGCATTAGTGTCAAACGGTAATCTCAACAGATGGCACGGAGATAACTGTAAGTTAGTCGATCCTGTGGGACATACCGCTCGAACTTTATCGATTGCTTTAATGAACAAAGAAGGAAAAAATCAGAAAAAACGCTGGGCGGATCCAGCGTATAAGCAAATAATGAGTGAGCGTCGCAAGGCTCTATGGGCAGATCCCGAATACCGGGCTCGTATGCTTGCGGCCCGTAAAAAGTAGTTATTTTTTACTGGCTATTTGTTCTACACGAGCAATAGCATCAGGGCTTGCTTCTTCGGACACAGAGTTATCAGATTTAATCAACTCTAAGATGTGTTGCCAAGTGCGTGTGGGCATTCTAACGGTTACATCGTATTCACTCTGATCAACCAGCTCAAATCCACCAAAATCCTGTGATTCTGCTACGCTCTCGTTCATTATATCAATATATTCGCGGAATGTTTTCATAGTAATATTTATGCCTTTTTAACCATTACACATCGTTAAACAGCGTAGAGCACCATTGCGTGACCAAAGTGTGTGTCGCTAACTAAAAATACTGCTGGCATAAGCGCCTCCTTTCTTAAAAAATGTTGGAGCGGGATCGGGGAATCGAACCCCGGACGAAAGATTGGAAATCTTTAGTTTTGCCCCTAAACTAATCCCGCACAAAGTTGTGTTGATTAATTTTGTTCAGTTATTGCCTGAACTCCTAGAGTTCGATAATCTAGATCTGGCAATGCATAGTTTATAAACTGTTTGGCCTGATCTTGTGCCTGCGAACGATGCACAGGATTGGTTTCGGGTGCTATCATTTCGGTATACCAATCATGCTGAGCCAATACATTTGGATGATTGTCAGTTTGATGTTTGTTCAACACCAGTTCTGGATTTTTCAAAGTAAACTCCCAGAGTCCTTGGTAGTTCTTGGCATCATTTGGATTTGGCACGCCTATAAACTTGTTCCAGTTTATCTGAGACATTATGTTTTTAATCACTGGCATAGACAAAATTTCCTCAGCATTGATTGATTCTATTTTGGTTAATTTACCAGGTTTCGATGGCCATGTTGCTTGAAAATTAGGAACAAATATTTCTCTGGTGTCTGCCCAGGGATTCTGCCAGAACATCATAACATATTCACATCCTATGTTGTTCAGCAACATTTGTGATTTAAAAATTGTGTCTATGGTAGACACAATCATGTGAGTCATGCTGGGCAAATGATCTGGATGTGTTTTGTACAATCCTCGATAATTTTCCCCAAACCATAATTTTCCCTTGGTGTCAGGAAAAAAATTGGATAACTCGCGGGTTTGTACATACTCGGCATCATACCACTGACATACTCGATTGGTACCAGTCCACATGATGTAAACTTTATCCTGAGCTGTTAATTTGGGTTGTAAATTTATCAACGACCAATATATAGCGTCATTGGTCAGTCCAGGATACGCTAAATTTTTAACTGGAGATTTTAAATAATGACTCATCCAGTCTGCCCAGGTAAACCAGTGCCACTTGGTAAAACTATCGCCTAGTGCATAGATCATGAATACAGTTGGCGATCAGCATCGGCCATGGTCCAAAGTTCCTGAGCACTGATTGTGGGTGCATCATGCAAGCAAGTCTTGGCCCAGTTATTGTAACTTTCCAAGCACTCGTCCATGTTGCTTACTTTGGTCAATTTGTCTTGCATGTTGGTACTCTTAATAGGAATCGAATCCAACAAAACCTGTTGCTCACACAGTTCATCAAGATATTTTTTCATTTTTTCCCACAGTGCTATAATTTCTGGTGTATAGTGTTTGATATTGCCATTGCTAATATTATACGCTATTCGTGTGTATTGAGCAATAGTTAAACCAAAACAATCTGCCATATTTTTTGATGCAGGAAACAATTGTTGTAGAACCGAATCGATGTTGATTTCCAAATCTCGATAATGTACCGGCTGTGCCGTTGGAAAGTTAACATCAACCCATTTCAAATACTCAAGATATTTTTCAGCCTGCCCTAAAATTAGAGTTGGGTCAACTCGAAAGGTACGTTGTCCATATAATTTGATACGGTCCTCTGGAGTATGTACATTGTTGATTTGAAACGCCGGTTCTCGATCGGTGCATCGACGTATGGCCCAACACAATCCATAATCGAATAAATTATCTCGTCGACTGACATAGATGTCAAAGTAATCATTTAAAAATTTATAAAATTTTTGTAATTGTTCTGGATCGTCTTTTCGCAACAGTAAATGGTCGTAACTGAGCCGAGCTACCACAGGGGTGATATTATTTTCCAACAATCTTTGTATTTCTGCGGTGGATTGTGCATTTACATCCATCCATTGTTTGATCAAATACCCATCAGGATGATGACCTATTCCATTTAACAATTCATGAGGATTTACAGTTCTAGGATCATGCAATGTTCGCAACCACACAGTTGCGCTTCGTTGTAAATAGGTACTTCCAGAACTAAAAGTTGCAATTACAAGTTTTGATTTCATAATTTTAACTACTTATAAAGTTTTTAACACAGACCAATATATTGGTCGGAGTGGAAGGATTCGAACCTTCGGTCTCCTGCTCCCAAAGCAGGCGGATTAGACCAGACTTTCCTACACTCCGAATGGCTACCCCCCACAGATTCGAACTGCGACGATCAGTTTTGGAGACTGACATGCTACCGTTAACATCAGGGGGTAATATGGAGGTGAAGGTTGGATTCGAACCAACGATTGTAGAGATTTGCAGTCACTTGCCTTGGACCACTCGGCCACTTCACCACAATTTTTTTTTGGAGCAGGATACCAGAATCGAACTGGTGACTGGACCTTGGCAAGGTTCTGTTTTACCCCTAAACTAATCCTGCATTTGGCTGTCCAGGCTGGGCTCGAACCAGCGACCAAAAGATTAACAGTCTTCTACTCTACCTACTGAGCTACTGGACAACAATATCTGGCGGTCTCAAGGAGAATTGAACTCCTGCCTGGGCAGTGACAGTGCCCTATACTAACCACTATACTATGAGACCCAATTTGGTTGCGGGTGATGGAATCGAACCACCAACTTGAGCTTATGAGACTCACGAGATACCGTTTCTCTAACCCGCGATAGCATGGTGGACAGTGAGAGAATCGAACTCTCAATCTCGGCTTGCAAAGCCGATGTTATCCCATTTAACTAACCGCCCGAATAAGTTGGTGGTTGTCCCACCTGATGCCCGTAGCCCTATACGTCTATAGGGTTCACTGGTAAATTCCAGCTATATCGGTTTGGGCATTGTTAAGAGGCCTGACCGGACAATCTTGGCGGAGAGTATTGGCCGAAGGACTGGGATTCGAACCCAGGATCCTGATTTCTCAAGATAACACCTTAGCAGGGTGCCGATTTAAGCCTCTCATCCACCCTTCGAACTATCTCATCCACAAATACTTTGCTTTTAGATTCATTAAACTGCAACTGATCTCTTGTGTCAATTTCAACTAATGTTATGTTTTTGTCTTGACATTTGATTCTTTTTTCTTCAGCCAGTTCCTGTATTCTTTTAAACTTGTCTTCTCCGTAAATTGGTCGATAATGAAATACACCATTTATTTCAAATGCAAGTTTTAATTTTGGAAAGTAGATATCTAATTCACTTCCTATAATTTCTTTACTGTTAAAAACAATTTCCTCTTTTGTAAATTCTGCGAGAAGTTCTTTTTCAATATATTTTTCTAATTTAGATCTTCTTGTTCCTGTTTTCTTGTTTTTATTGTTATATGATGCTGCACACGAATTTCCACAAAAGCTAATCGACCATTTTTTAGTAAGCTCTTGATTGCATTCTTTACAATATCTTTTTGGTTTTTGTTGCGAAGTTCTAAAACATTCCCACCCACAAAACAGTTGGGTCTTCATTTTATTTGGCTTAAATTCGGTTTGGCATTGTTTACATATCATAGTTTTATTTATGAGCAAGTCCTACATACTCCGCCAACTCTCCCGGTATTGTTGAGATCACTGTTGTGTGTTTAAGAAGGTCTCGCCGGTGCCACTGGTGTGGTCCTCTGCACTGCCTTCCCCTCGATTACACCTTTCAAACTGTTTCAGCATACAGTTATTTCCGGATCTCGGATGGACACTTCAAGGGTGGTTATCTTCCCCAACAGTTGGGATTGCTTACTCTTTCGCTCACAATCTCAACAATACACACACTCCGCCACGGACATCGGTCGCAACCAACCTTCACTCCCTTCTGGTTCCAGAATGTGTATAGCGAAGCACACTCCCACCCGTAGGTCGGGTGTGACTAGCATTATTGATTCGAATGTACTTCGCTATCGCCGGTATTTTTTGTTCTACAAGAAGAACTCCATCCACCGGGCCGCCCGTTTGTGTTGTTTATAGTGTAACACAGGCCCTCGTTGCCTGCAACCACTTTAGGAACTCTAACGACTACTTTTCTTCGCTGAGCTTCTTAAATTGTTCCTGCGCACGAATCATAATTTCTGCGCGATCGATTTTATTCTGAAACAGCTTACGGACCTGTGCCTCGGTTAAAAACGCACTACTAACATCATAGGCCTGTTTCACAATAGCATCGTTTAATTTTGTGTAATCAATCGACATCTTTTCCTTTTCCTCTAAATAAAAAACCTCGGAGTGTTTAGTTCCGAGGTTCGAATATTGTAATATTTTGTACTATATTATTCGAAACCTCGAATTGGATCCTCACAAATTTCCCATAGCGCCACACTCCCGCCAAAATTGGGCTGTGGTGCAAGAAGGTGTGTTAATTTGCGATTCAACATAATAGTATTATTATATACGGTTATTTATACCTTGTCAACCACTTGGTCCATAAATATTTTCATGCTTAAATTAGCTGACATTCGTCAGGTTCAAATTGAATTAACCACCCGTTGTAATGCTAGATGCCCTATGTGCATGCGAAACTATCGAGGCATGGACTACAACAGTGGATATCCCACAACTGAACTCACACTAGAACAAATCAAACACATACTAAAGCCAATTTTTTTACAACAGTTGACCAAGGGGGTGAGTTTCAATGGCAATGTTGGGGACTTTGGGCTGGCACGTGATGCACAGGAGATTGTGCATTATCTGTGTGATCAGGGTGTTCCGGTGTACATTAACACCAATGGCAGCATGCGCACCCCAGACTGGTGGGCCAAACTGGCTCGACCCAGGGTACGAATTGGATTTGCTCTAGATGGACTAGCAGATACCCACAGTTTATATAGATTAGATACCGACTGGAACCGAGTCATTGAAAATGCTACCGCTTTTATTCAAGCCGGTGGTCATGCTATCTGGCGATTTATTCCGTTTGATCATAATAGACATCAAATTGATGCATGTCAAACCATGGCTCGAGATTTAGGATTTGCTGAATTTGAAAACATTGATGAAGGACGTAATCGTGGTCCAGTGTACACTCGAAGTGGAGAATTTAGTCACTGGATTGGGCAACCTTGGGAAACTTCATCTTTAACTCCGGACATAAAGCCTTTGTTAGAAAGTCATGTAACATGGTTTGATCATCGTACAATCAAATCAGAAAAAGATACTACTCCTCTTAATTTAATTTGTCAACACAAAAGAATTCAGGAAATATATATAGCTGCTGATGGATCGGTATACCCTTGTTGCTTTTTGGGATTTTATCCGGGGCAAATGAATCATCCAGGCAATGAACAATTATTGCCCTTGGTAAAAGAAAACAATGCATTAACCTACGATCTTGAGCATTGTATGTCTTGGTTCAACAGCATCGAAGAATCTTGGTCTAAAAATAGTATAAAAGAAGGACGTCTGTATACTTGTGTAAACAGTTGCTCACAACGTGTTAAGCCTCCTGGCCTAATACCGTTGTGATGTGTTCGTAGTACCAGTCGGCAATGAGTTCTTGACTGGCCGGACTACCGTGATATCCAGGATCATCGTTGTTTTCAATGGGATGAGTAGCACAAGCAGTTTGATGACTCTTCATACGATCTAGCCAGATCAATCGATCAGGCATTCTACGAGGAAACAATTCTCTCCATTGCTCACTGTTGGCTGGTAACCATAGCATGCCAGCGGTGATCAAAAAGTCAAGATCGTCCTGCCACATTTGTAATACACCTTCCATGATGATCCATTCGTCCTGTTGTTGTTTCCAATTGGCGTCATACATGCAATCGATCCAGTGTTTGACAGCAGTTTGAGTGGCTCGGTCCAACTTGCCCGATCTCCATCGATTGGAATAATTGTGTGCTAAACTGAATATGGTTTCGCAGATCATGTTGTAGTTGTTAACACCGTAATTGACATTGTCTATGCCATCTTGGCGATCATATCCGTTTTTGATTTCTTTGTTGCGTAGATGTGTTTCCAAAGGTGGGGCCCAGTGCCCTGCTGGTTGCGTCCAATCAAACGGTGCGGCTCGAGCTGGAATTTCAATACGATCCCAACTGGTAGGAACAATAATGGCATAATCTGGTCGTTGACGACGTATTTCTTCCATCTGTATTCGAATACCTCCGTTGCTACAACCCTGTCGAGCCAGGTTAACAAGATCCCATCCCAAACGATCGGCCAACCTTTCACTCCAGCTGGTGCCCGGGTGCGTCAAACTTGTCGCGCTGTAACTACAGCCAGCTACCATTAATTTTTTTTTCATTCTACATACTCGTTGACATGAGAGTCTCGATGAAACATTGACACAATTTCTTTGTGTAAAGGAAATTCATCCAAACTATAGATTCCGGAACCGATCGAATATCTCACAGTGCCTTCACCAAATCTTGCAAACAAAACCCTACGAGGGTGTATTGCAGTGGCTTGGTTTACTAAAATATGGTGAGGATGTCCGTATTCGCCGTGACTGTTGTGAGTAAGAACAAGATCCTGGTCGGCTATAATTTCTTGTACGTTTTTTTTAGCCAAGGAAACGTCAATTTCGCCCGGACAATTTTTTTCTACATTCCATACATCTCGATGACCTAAAAATTTTACTGCAATGTTTCTGCGGCGCCAAAACTCAGCAAATTCTTGACCTCGCGCATCTGATTCAGAGTAAGTCAGATAACATATGGTCCATGCGTATTCGGGATGATTATGAATATAGCTGTAAGCAAATATTACACAATCGTCTGGGTGTGCAACCACGGCCATGGCTTTCATTTAATACCTCTGCTGTCTAAAAAATTCAAATAAAGATTTTGTTGTTGTTGTGACAATTGCGACCAGGCTCGACGATGTATACTCACTGTTGTGGAGGTTTGCATGCGTTTAAATTTGTGTTCAAATAATCTAACTTCGCTGTGACATAAATTGCAAGGAATCATATCTTCTCTTTCAAGATCGTAAATTTGTTCTAAAGACCCAGTCTGATACTGTACCCAACCTGCATATAATAAAAATTCTGTTAGACGACCTTGATTTTGAAACCATTCAGCAAATGGTTGATTAACTTTTTTTTCGATCCATAAAATCATTTGTCGAACTAATTCATTGTTAATTACAAATGGAACACCCCCGGGTCCTAGTTGGCGATCAAGATTAATATCAAACAATTGATTGACTATCTGTTGACTGGGTTCAAACACAGGATAAATTTCCAACCAACCCACACAAGGTTTTGTTTGAATTGTGGGAATCTTGTTGACAAAAAAAGTTTTTGCATCTAAAATCACACTCCATTTTGTAGAACTCAAACTGGATGCAAGTAATTTTAACGCTTGTTGACTTACCCAACCGTTGTCGCACCACACAGATCCAAAATAATTTCTGTTTATAATTTTGACATGGTCCGACCATCGACCCCACCAGGTGGTATCGATTTTTGTTTCTAGGTCTGAATCTTCATTGACAATTACAAAAATTGTGTTGATTTCGTCTGCATAAAGATTAAGACTTTGAGCTTGCAATCTCAAAGAATCTAACTCGTCTTGAAATACCACTGTTACAGTGTCGATCATGAAAGTACTTATTATAAAAAAAGCTCCCGGAGGAGCTTTTTTGTTACTCTAATAAAAAACTATTAGAATGTGTGACGTGCGCCTACAGCATACATGTTGCCACTGAGGCTACCTGTTGTGCTGGTGCTGGAAGTTTGTGTGCTACCAACAATTGCATACAAGTTGGTACGCTTGCTCAACCAGTAGTTGCTGCCAAGTTGATAAGCTGTGAAGTTGGCAGTGGCTTGGTTGGTACCAAATGCATTGTAGCGACCATTACCTACTGAGCCCCAAGCTTCAACTTTCTTGGTTACAAAACCGCGAACACCGATCTGCTGTGCTGTGCGATTTAAACTGTCAGCTTCGTTGAGGTTGCTTTGGATCTTGCGATCTGTGAAACCTGCATAAACTTTGACAATCTTCAAATCATAAGTTGCACCTGCATACAGCTGGCTGTCTGTGGTGTTTGTGCCTACAAATGTAGAACTAATCGACGCAGTGTCAGCTGTGTTGTTGATGCTCTTGACACTTTGATATGCCACAGTGGCATACAAGTTACCAATGGTATAATCAACTCCAAGACCATAGGCATTGTTGTTTACTGTACCACCAGTGTTTGCACCTGTCTGTGTGCTGTTTGTGTTGTTCAAAGCGTAGATAGCGTTGGCGCTGAATCCTTTGAAACGCTCGGTGCTGGCTGTCAACGAATTCGCAAAACGAATTGTGTAGGCAGCGTCAGCTGAGGTCTGGCCACCGTCGGTGCCGGCAGCAGGATAAATCACCGAACCAATAACGTTGTTGAACTGACCTGGATCAGTTGCGCCAACAGCTTTATGGATGGGACCATACTGTGTACCAACAGCCACATTACCATAACCCTTTTGTGCAAGGCCAACAAAACTTTGACGATTGTTGAACGAGCTTAAGGTACTGCTGGTAGGCGAGATGCCAGTTTCAATGGTAAAGAATGCGGAAGTACCGCCGCCCAAATCCTCTGTACCACGGAAACCCAAACGGCTAGATGTTTCTGCACTAGATCCGAATTGATTGCTGTTGAGAGTGTTTGTGGCTGTAGAAGGATCTCCCTTCATATTCTTACCGATGTAACCGACGTCCAAGATACCATAGATGGTAACTGAACTCTGTGCAGATGCCATAGTGGCTACGCCAAGAGATAACAACATAGTTGCTAATAGTTTTTTCATGCTTGATTTCCTTTTAAAAGAATGCTGAGCCGAAACTGCCCAACTCAGTATTTATAGTGATTATACTAAGAGTGTATGTAAAATGCAAGTTTTACCAGAGATTTAGAGTAAACTGAGCCGATTATGGCTATAAAAATAGGGCCCTAAGGCCCTATTGCTATTTTCTGTTTCTAAGCATAGTTGCTCACGCATACCGATTAAGCGGCTGCTAAGAATAACTCATCATTTGCAGTTATTAAAGTCTTCTTTTTACATCGTTGCTGATGTGTTGCCGTCCGCACTAGCTCACCATGTCGAAACCATGTACACCCCCAACAAAATACACTCTATTACATGTCACCCAAGCCGGCCCAGGGTTGAATGTATTTTGGTGGAGGTGGTCGGAGTCGAACCGACGTCCACAGCGCCTTCACTTGGAAGGAATTACAACAATATCATTATTATATGACACACCTATTTATGTGTCAACTAGAGCCGACCCACCACCACATTTAACGAACGTGGAAACTAGTAAAAAACCAACAAGAATACAGCCACGACAACTACAATGCCAATTGCGAAACTGTAGTCTGGTTCCAAGATTAAATTACTCCCAACAACCAAGCTACTAACAATGCAGTAAGGCCCACAGCCAACACTACAAGTGCGCCTACTTGCCGACTGTTTTGTTCGGGGGTGCAAAGTTTTTTCCAATATTTGTTCATTGTTCGTCCTTGTGTTCGGCAGTCCACATTATTGCGTACACTACCACAGCGGCCAAGAGTGCAAATGCGATCAACCACATAGTTAATTATACCCTTTTACGTGTTTGCCGTCAATCACAGGATTGCCTTTTGACACTGCATTTTGCAATTGATTGTTGCGATCGCGTTCGGGTGGCAACGGGCCACAACCTAATCGATCCCACTCTTCTCGAGAGTAGTACCATTGCTCTACGGGCTTTCGGACCTGTTCCATAGTCTGTGTATTTACCTATAAAATATGTCCTCGCATTTTAGCGTGAACTTCTGCATGACAATTATGACACAATACATCACATTTGTCAAGCTCTTCTTTGAGAGCTTTAATATTTTTGCCCCTATTTCGGTCAATGCTGAATTCTTTTTGATTAGGGTCTCGATGGTGAAATGCTAATCCCCAAAATCCTTTATCGTATCCACAACACTCACATTTTATACCTTGCCGGTGCTCATTTAAATAATCAATAAATTTTTGTATGCTTTTTTTATAGGTATATTGATTCCAATGTTTTTTACAAAGATATTGATATCCATAAAAATTATTTGGGTCGGTTTCGTTACAAACTTTACATCTTGCCATTTTTAATCTCCGGTTAGTATTATTTATACTAACCGTTAAATAACTGGTGGGCCGTGAAAGAGTCGAACTTTCTTCACCCGGTTATGAGCCGGACGCATCTACCGATATGCTAACGGCCCGCACTGTTAGTATAGCATCAGGGCCGATAGTTGTCAAGAAACTGTTCAAGATTTCCATAAAGGTTTGCTATCACAGCTTCCTTGCTTCCAAAAAACACTATCTTTTTGGGTACGCCTTTGACTGCATGAATATAATATGGAGTTTGCAACTTACGATCCATTTTTAGAATAATGTGTTGATTAAAGCCCACAGGATCTTGTATGGCATATTCGTAGTGTTCCAATTCAAGTTCTTTGACAAACACCTGATATCCGGTTGTGGTCAATCGCATGCCACCATTTTTTCTCAAATTATACCACCAAGCAGGAATAGCGGAATCTACACTGATGCGTTGATCTTCAGGCAGAAGATTTATTAATTCTTGAGTAATTAATTTTTTGTCACGCACATCAAGGATAAACTTGTGTACCAGACTGCAAGAGCACCACAGTGAACTTGTCGGTTTTGAATTGTGCGTTGAGTTTTTTGGCCAAGTTACGAGCATGGCCTGGATTTGAAAATGAAACCTTTTTGTACTTGGGTCCAGGATATTGCACCAGCAAGTTGGAAGTTTTTAGGTTGATGGGTTTGCCTTCGTAGAACACCGCCCACACACCTTCCGACGCTAATACTTGTTCAGTTTTGTAAGTGGCTTTGTTTGTGAGTTCAATTAAGACATTTGGCTTGGGTCTTGACATACAGTTATTTATGCCAAAATATACCTACTTTATCTAAAGTTGCCGCCGTCCATGCGAATTTGAACAACCTCGTTTTCAGGAGTCGTTTGTGCCTGTTCTTTAAAGGCGTTGAGATCGATCAACAGTCGAGTGATGTCTGCATGAAGATCCTTGGCATCTTGCATGCTCATAGTAAAATCTTTAGAGCCGCGTGCCTCAAAGCCACGCACTCGATCAACAAATCGTTGTAGATGTATTGTCATTGATTTCTTCTTTGTTGTGAAATGGCCCACGATAGGGATATCTTTGTAACACAATTAATTTGGGATCCTGTGTTGCATTCCAACTACGCCCTTTTTTGATCAAATACCAGCCGGCAGCAAACCAGGATTTTGATTTGGCAGTTTTGGTATAAATTGGTAATTTCATTTTGACATCCCACATGGGATTGTATGTGTGGTTTGTGGTAGGATAGCCATGAACCAAATTATTTGATAATTTTTTAGCAGGTTTATGAATTGATTCAAATTCGATATTCACACGTTGAGCTGCCATTTTAATGGTTTTAAATTGAGCCACTTGGTTGCGTATTTTAACTTGATACCCTCCAGCACAGGCTTCAATATTTCCTACTTTTTGATCTCCGTCTTGCAAGATCCAAAACTGTTTGTCTATAACAGGTTTAGCTATTAAGGTCATTGAGTACTCCTTTGTATGTTTCATTCATCCATCGGCCAAAACTTTCTGCCGATTCACTACATTTGTTGAGTTCATACTTGCCGCAAAATTGCATGAATCTCACTCCTACTTGTCCTACATCCTTGTGACTAATCTGCTCACGAATGCAACGATCTACTTCGGCTTTGACCTCTAGGGGTTGTGCTGTAAGATCAATCAAGGTACGATTGCGCTCGTAATCATCCAGCACACGATGCTCCACACCGTCCGGATCCATCCAGCGTTGCAACATCAAGTTGTTCCAAGCGTAACCTTTCTTGCTTTTGTCTTTGTAGGCTTCTTGGAGACCAACTTTGTTTTTTGTACCTCGGGTTCTGACACCCGGGTAGGCCGAGAACACGTTATCACTGCTATCGCCACGCATGCACTTTTCGAACAAAAGCCACTGCGGGTCTGGGACGGTTTTAGCTTCTTTGGTTTTCTTGTCGATGACCGGTCGGCCTTTGGCATCAAAGATTCCTTCTAGGGTGATTAATTCGTCGGTGATTCCATTGTACTGCTTGACATTGGGTGCTACCAGCTGAACAAAGTCAGTATCACTTGAAATTACTACATGTTCATCTTGGGGGTGTAAAGCGATCCAGCGAGCAATGATGTCGTCGCCTTCTGCAGTCGGACACCGTATAACGCTACAGTTGGTCCTCTCACTCAAGTATTTAGTCAAAGCGTCATAAGTTTCCCAGAACATTTTGTCCTCATCGGCTTCGGCTTCAGTCAGCGCAGCACGGGCCACTGCACGGTTGTTTTTGTAGGGCTTGTACATGTCCTTGCGCCACGATCTTCCTTCTAGAGCAAAAACCACGTGATCTGCTTCAAAGCGGCGAGCTACCTTGTTGGCAGCCATGAGTGTGACATGTAAAGCAAAGCCCAATTTTTCCCAGGTATCTGCTGCACGAAAAGCACCATGTCTGGCACGAAAGAACATGTTAGCTGTGTCAATTAGTACGTATTTCATTTTTGGGCTCGATCAAGTTGTTGTTGTTGATATAGTATAACAGATTGTTTGCCCAAAAACAATGGCCATCGGCACCATAATGATAAGTTTTGGGATTTACATACTGATAACCGTTGTTTTTTAGCACAGCATTGTAACTCAATTCTCGATCATATGGGTGCATGTAACTGGTACCCCAATTGCGTTGATCCAATTTTTCAATGTCACTAAAGGTACTATGGCTGTTGTAAAACAAATGAGGTATAGTTAAGTTATTCAACAACAAATGAAACTGCCAAATGGTTTCATGAGCCTGTTTGGTTTTAACCTCCCAATCGACACCAATGATATAATGTCGATATTTTTCCTGCAATTCTGCTGGAACCATGTCCATTCCAGATGCGTTAACTTGATACCAAGTACCTTTGTGAAACCATTCTTCGCGTTCCCAGGTGGTCCATTGTATGATCATAAACACCTGATCCAACCGATCAAGATTTTGATCAATCCAGTCAACGGTAGTGCGAACAATACGATCGTTGCTGGAGGCCGATTCGGCATCACATACCAAATCAAATCCAAGATCTCTAGCCAAATGAGTACACCAACTTACTGCAAGGTTATCAGGATGAGCACGACGCCCAAGATGGCGATATCGAGAATCGTCCTCGGCAAATGCATGAACCACAGCTGCCTCGGCTGCCGCGGTGTGACTGCAACCATTTACATATAATATCATCGTGTCTGAACCGCGTAATCTTCTGGATGTATGATTAGATCTGGTTCAGCCGGTTCGTTTTTCAATAGGCGTTGGCTTTCGGCCCAGGCCACACGTTTGCGCAGACTGCTGGAGCTGAACGAGTGATCTCGGCCATTAAATACAATCTCAATGCCACGCTGATAGCATTCTTGCTGACCTGTAAAATCTTTGTTTTCGTACTCCACGCCCAGGATACGCACATCCACAGGCAGAATCAACAGCAAGTCAATCAAGTCCTGTTCGGTCTGATATACCACTACTTCGTCTACATAACGGCAAGCGGCCAACTGTATTTGTCGTTCTACTATGCTCTGTACGGGTTTGTTCTTGGTATCGGGTCGATCAATTGTGGGATCAGTTTGCAAACCACAGATCAGGTAATCGCAATGGTTCTTGGCCTCGCTGAGCATGGCGATGTGACCGGCATGCAACATGTCAAAGGTGCTGAATGTGATGCCGATCTTTTTGCCGTCGGCATGCAGTTGTTTGATGTGGTTGAATATCATGATACCTCTGTGCGCCCGTCACCAATGTTTTTGCTTTTGATCAACCTATCACGCTCGGGATTCATGGCTTCGTACTGCTCGTAAGTCTCCATCACAATGTTGCGACACACGGAAGTAAACCAACGATCCACAATATCAGCATCGGTGTCTTTGGCATTCATCTGATAGCCAGCACGCACAAGATTGGCTACAAACTTGTCGTTCCAGTCCAGTTCAAAGCTACCCTGTTGCATGTTTTCTGGATCAATCTCCATACTGAGTATGGCCACATAAGGTTCGCCACGCTCGGTGGCTAATTCTTTGTCTGATTTTTTCTTGACCCGAGGTGCCTCTGTTTTTAGTTCTGCTGGTTTCTTTTTCTTAAAAAATTTATCTAGTATTCCCATTTGTTACTCCTTTAATTGCCATATCAGGTGCTCATGACGTTCGTGCCAGTGTTCTTCTACCACAGGCTCGCCCGGACCGGTCCATACAGCACGACCACGGTATGCCAAGGTTCCAGGCCATAGCCTTTTGTTGGTAATCAAACAGCGTTTGGGCCATATCACCAACTTCAAGTCCCACGTAGCACGCATGTAGAATGCTCCATCGAGTCGGTCTATTTTTTCTGGTATCGGCATAAAAAAATTTCTTGGATGCACTTACTTGCCCCAGCCATTGCCCCACAAATCTACATGCAGGCGGGGGCTGTAATTCCAGCCCTGTTCCACACAGATGTTGGCAATACGCAATTTATTCGCATCGTAAGGTTCGACCACACCGCCCTGTGGCATCAAATATATTGTACCGGTAAATCCAGCACGACGATACTCATTTGTGGCACGTATGGCATCCTCAATGTGTGCATCAGTTTCTACCACAAACTTTAGATAAGTGTGTCCAATGTCAGCATAACTCATCACAATATCTGGCTGTATGGCCTCTTCCCACTTTTCCCCACTTGCACTCAGTTTAGCACTGACACTAAAAGTCAACGCACTTTTACCTCGTTTACCATACTTGGGATTCAAAGTCCAGTCTAGCAAGAAGTGACGGAAGTCCTTGTGTAGTTCTTGAGTGCCATTGGTCTCAAAGGTTAAATTTTTCAAATCTGCCATGCCAGGATGACTCAATAATTCGCTGTAGGCACGTTGCCAACCCAGCAAGGGTTCTCCGCCGGTGATTACCAAGTGTACATCATTGCCATTGCGTTGCATCCAATGATTGTTGGGGGTCAGGGCCAGCATACGCTGTACTAGTTCTTCTGTGGTTTGTGTTGGACTTAAATGTTTAAATGCTGGATGCCATGATGCATACGAATCACACCCGGTATTGACCAAAGGCAGACTATTAAAATCCGAATACAATTCCACGGTCTTGGCCACCACATCGGCTTCGGAACTTGTTTGCCCGGGCGCACACCCAAATCCGCTACAGGTAAAGTTACAACCATAGGTTCTTAAAAATACCGATGGCACGCCCACAAAGCGACCTTCACCTTGTAAACTATAGAATATTTCACTTACTTTTATTTTACTCATTAAATTTTTAATTTCTCTTTATAAACATCTACCCAAAGATTTGCGGCCGCATTGTGTGCTTGTTCCAAAGGATGATTACCTACTACTGTAACAGGATATTCAAGATCATGCGACCAATCCACAAAGTTTTTTCCTTCAAATAGTTGCAGATCTGGCAAAACTAATTGTTGTAATTCCTGCACATAATCGGGTGCGTGCCATTTGGTATCAAACATTTCGTAATCCATATATGTTTGAACACAATTTACACCCTTGTGACGCAAATAGCACTGAGCGGCCCAAATAGTTTGCAAGTTACGCATCTTGTTCCATAATAAACTGCTGTTAGCTCTATGTTTATAAAATTCAACCAGGTCCTCGGCTTCATTCTGCTCTACTATATCTTTTAGATTTTCTGGAACACAGGTGGGTCCAAGTGTGATCCAGGTTTCATTTGTGGCGACATAAAAATCCCAACGACTCATCCAGGTCCAATTAATTACAGCCAAGGTATCCTCTACAGGATTATTAGCAAACCAACTAAGTATTTGCCTGAAAATGTTATCATTGCCACATCCAGAAACTGCAAGAGTTTTGTATTCGCACCCCAATGAGTTGGCAACTTGTCCTGGCCAGGCCTTGTCTCCGTCTTTGTTGTTTTTTAATTCAAATCCAAAGATAAAACTATCACCAAAACTCACAATTTTTTTTATTGCCACCACGACTCCCATGGAAACACAATCCAAACATCTTTGTCGGCTTTGTTGATGGTAATCGCACTGTATGCGATATCCAGTTTGTTGCCACTGCTTTCGTTGTCATACAAACAGGCCACACGCACGTTGTTGCCCCAAACCTCTTTCCAACGCTTGTCTTTGGGGAAACAACTGCTTTGCCAGTCTTGCTTGATCCAGTTGAGTGTGGCACCGGTATCGTTGATGTCGTCTACAATCAAGATGTTTTTGCGCCCATCTCCGGAGCACATAGGATCGTGTATTTCGTGACCAAATGCATCTTCGGCCATCCAACAGTTGGTTTCTTGTTGTTCGCCATCTCTTAAACTGACTTTGAGTGTTTCCATTCTGCAACCAAGATACTGACTGATTAGATTGGCTGGCACCAGACCACCGCGTGTAAGTCCAACTACATAATCTGGCCGCCAATTGTCTAGTGTAATTTGGCGCAGGATTTCCTGCGTTTGTTTTTCGATGTCTTGCCAGGTATGATAGATTTTTTTCATACTTAATTATAAGCTATTTTTAAAACTTTTGCAACTATTTAGATCGATTGGAAATAATTTTTTGCATGCCTTCGGCAAAACTTCTAGGACGGTATTCGGTCCAAATTGAGCGTAATTTAGAAATATCTGGTCTGCGTGTTGTAGTACTACCAGGCAATCCAGGCTTTAGTTTCCAGTCAGCATTGGTGTGTCCCATGGACTTGGCAATAATGTCTGCGGCTTCAGGGATAGAAATTTCTGCATCATTGCCAATATTAACCACTTGGTTAACCACATGGTTTGCACAGTAGATTGTAGCGGCAATGCCATCCTCAACGTAGCAAAAACTACGAGTTTCTTGACTGCCCGTGACTTCAAATATACCTGAATCAATCTTGGTCATTTGATCTGCAATAAAGTGTCCTGCTTTGGAATTTTCACCATAAATGTTGAAATATCTGCAGATGACCCAGGGTAATTGGCTGTTGGCCAAATAGTTTTCGCTGGTAATCTTGGCCAATCGATAACTCCATCGAGCATTGTGAATGTTGCGTATTACAATATCTGTGTGCTCAGGAGTAGGACTTACCGGATCGTCACTGACGATTTCACTGCTGGAGGCATAGACTAATTTTTGTAAACGGTCACAGGTTTCTGCAAAATGAAACATATTGACGTCGCTGATAAAGTTATTGGTTAGCACTTCGGTAGGGCGTTCGTAGAAGTTCTTGGTACCGTTGATAGCAGCATAGTGATAAATTTGATCAAAATCTCGAGGTGTGTTATCAAATGCATTGTTCTGTAGTAAATCAGTCTTTACCCAAACATCGCAGGAAGGTATGGTGTTGCTTCGACTGTGATTGTCCATGGCCCATACTTCGTTGTCAGGATTCAATTTAAGTTGTCGGCAGATTTCTGTGCCCAACAACCCGCTGGCACCTGTTACTAATATTTTCATTGCTGTTGCACCTTTTCGTTATCTTCAATTACACTTTGAATCATGTTGTAAGGCAGACCTAACTTTTTAATTAAATTGTTCCAGGCGCTGGTATCTTTGGGCAGGCAATGACCGCCATAGCCACGCATGTTGGGGTTGGCCATTAAATAGGCTGGATTAAAACATTCGCGTTTGGTAATGGCCTTGTACACGTTCATATAGTTGGCGCCCATCTTACCACATACATCATAGGCAATGTTGGCAAAGGTAACACTCATAGCATGATGCACATTGTTGAAGTATTTGATAATTTCTGCTTCTGTGGGTGTAACACGACTTACATGTTGTGGGAAACTGCCATGCAACTCCACAATAATTTCTGCATCTTCTTTGTTGTAGGTACCTACTACCAATAAATCATGGTTGTACACAAAGTCTGCTAGAGCACTTTTGGCTCGTAGGAATTCTGGAACCATGCTCATGCGCAGATTCGGATATTGTTTCTGTAATCGATCAGTGGTTCCTGGTATCACAGTGCTTTTAATTGACACCAGCCCCTTGTATCCTGCCGCAGCCAGTTCCCCTACAGCTCGATCTACGATTGTAGTATCACAGTCACCGTTGGCGGCTTGATCTGTAGGCACGCTAATAAACACCACATCTGTGTTCAATACGTCCGTCAAAGTCGATCCTTCATATTTGGGATCAAAAAAACTCATGTCATGACCAAGATATTGCAACCCTTCGTATACTGCACTGCCTACAGTGCCTTTTCCTACGATTCCTATTTTCATTTTTGTTCCTCTAAAGTCATGTTCACGCAACTGCTACCAGCATGTCTGGTCAATTCTAATATTTGTTCGGCCACTTCAGCAGGATCATGATATGGTAGATCTGGATTGTAATGATCGGCATTCATGAGGGTACGTGTGCGCATGGGATTGATCAAATCCACACTAATATCCGTGCCAGCAAACATGTCTACAGAGGCCTGCCACAAATTATACAAGGCTGCTTTGCTAGCCGAGTACAACGGATACATGGGTTTACCAAAACTGTAACTGCTGGAACCCACCATGATAATTTTTACTGGTTTGCTGACGTCTTTCATGGCATGATAGTAACGAACAATGCTCCAGTTACTACCAAAATTTACGTTGAATGTTTGATGATGAGTTTCTTGTGTGCCATTTACAAATACTCCTGCGGCATTTACTACTACATCAGCCTCGGCACTGTTTAATAATTCAACCAATTTTGTTTCGCTGTCGTTCCAGTTAAAATTCATCATGGCACTGCCAACCGGTATAACTCGGTAACCGGCATCCAAAAATGCAGAGCGTGTGGCCTCACCTATACCACCTGTGGCTCCAAATATGAGTGCTATGGGTTTTTTCATCCTCGTACTATGCTGTCTACTCGATAGGTATCTGTTTCATAATCTTCGCCGCCTCTAGGACCTTCGGCAAAGGCAATAAATGTACAACCGTGGTCGCCAGTTCGCATGGCGTGTATCTCGTTGGGTTCGCTAATAATCATGTCACCGTGACCGGCCACAAACATGTGTGCTGGTTCATCCGAACCCACAGGCTTGCTGTAGTAATTGAGAGTGCCGTTGAGTACCAGTGTGTATTGGGTGGTCAGCTTGTGATAGTGATTGCCACGCACAGCACCGGGCTCATTGGTAATGATGCAACCATGATTCATGGCCTTGCCATAAAAAATATCTGTGATAGTGCCACGATCGTCGGTGTGTTGACCCAGACCTTTTTCGATGTTTTTGTTGATGTTGTAGTATTTCATTGACTTAAGAACCTTGTGTTGGGGTTGATATTTAGTATGGCACGTTTGAGTCCTTCGCCAATATTCCAGCTAAGAATCAAAGCGTAAGGATTATCAAAACGTGCAAATTCTTCATCTCCACGTATGGGAACACGCGAAAGCGGAGTATATTTGCCTTGTTTAAAGGAGCTGGCATCTGTGATACAATGCAAATGAGTTTTGTTTAAACCGTGCCAGGTCAACCAGGTATTGGCCTTGGCCGCTGCTCCTACACCTATAAACACTGCGTCTGGCTCTGACATGCGAATACGATAAAACTCATGCAACCAGGTATCGCGTTGTTGTTCAAATCTACGTTGAACAACTTCGTAAAATCTTGTATCAAAAAGACCAATCTGTGTTTCTCTGGCAATGGCATCTTCTACCTTGACAGGCATATTGATTCCGGTATCGTGTTGTGCAAACACTCGCAGGCTGCCGCCGTGATAATCAACTACATCAAAATCCACAATTTCCATACCTGCTTGTTTGAGCAAGTTCCACGCACTCTTTACAGTAAAATAACTAGGGTGTTCGTGATACACCATGTCTGTAAAACGACCCGACTCGATCATGCTCAACCAATAAGGCACTTCAAACACAAATATTCCATCACGTGCCAGCAAACTGCCCACAGCTCGAGCAAATGCCACAGGATCATTGGCATGATTAAACACATTGTTGGCCATAACCGTGCCAGCGGGCCCGTGCTCAAAACGCACACGATCTGCCACTGCCTCATCAAACAAAGCATTTATGCAAGGCACACCTTCAGCTTCAGCAACATCGCACATGGCTCGACTGCTGTCAATGCCCAGCACTGGTCTGTTGTTTTTTTGAAAGTGTCGAATAAGATAACCGTCGTTGCTGCCAATTTCCACAACCAGGCCAGGGCGCCCCCACAAGTTTTCCACAGTATGAGCATAGGTATCCCAATGATGTCTGGCTGTGGCGCTGTTGCTGGAGGTATAACTGTAGCTGTAGAGATTGTATCGATCTTCTGCATGACTCATGTAACCCAATTGTATGCTACCTGATTCTGGACAGAGATATACTTGTAACGGAAATACAGGTTCGCTGAGATTGAGTTGATTCTCGGCAATGAATGTATCAGCATAGGCGTGCTGACCAAAGTCAAGTATTTTTTTCACTGGTTGCCCAGTAACCAAGCATTTAGTTACTGGTGTACTGATTGTTATGTTGTTTGGCATGTGTTTTAATTTGATTTTTCTAAAACTACACGTCCTTTTTCATCAGTGCGTGTGGTAAACTGACTCATTTGTTTATTGATGTCCAGTGCTCGAAGTTTTTCCCAGGGATTTTGCTGGCCAGTTTTTACACGTTCCCACCAAGACCAATCTAGTCCAAGTTTTTTCAAGTGTTGATTTAATATTTCGCAATCTCGATATCTTTGTTGAGTCACTGCAACATTGTGAAAATCATAGGGATTGTTAGGGTTGCCTTCGAATCGTATTTTGCGTTTGCTGGTATCATCGGCTTGACCAGTGAGTTCACTTTGTTCATGTGTAACATCAATGTCAATGATTTGCATGACGTCCAAGCAAAAAGCAATTTGGCTGAGCTCTGCGTCGATCATTTGATGGCGGCTGAGATGACCCATGAGTTCAAACCAAGCTCGAGGAACAATAGGAAAAATACTGTAAGGATGTTCTTTGTGCGTGTGTACTTTAAGCAAACAAAATTGACCTGTATAGTTGGAAATGGTTTTATCCCAGTCTTGAGTGTTCATTACCGCATCGTCGTTCCATACAAACAACCATTCAGCATCTGCCAATTTGGCCAGTTCGTTATAATAACGATTGAGCCCAGCATAGCCAAGACTCTCAAATTCTACAGCAGTATAACACACACCTTTTCTATCCAACAAGGGTTGAATTACTTCTAAAAAATGTTTGTGCCCCACAGTGTCGTCGCTGTCTATGGCAATGACAAATTCAATCGCGGAAAGATCGTGCGCTAGATCAATCATGCTGGCCACACTGCGTGTGAATGAATCAGTTCTGGCTCGAGTAGGTAACAGTACCGCTACATTGTATTTGCTCAATTAACCCTCGTAAATGGCTGAATTTCCGGCGTGTTCAAATACTTCTGCACTACGCAAACGCACACCTGCACCCACAGGATAACGTGCAGAGAATGTTTTGCCATTTGGTAGCGTGTATTCTGCACCTGCCTGGAATGCTTCAAGAATATGATTCATTTCCCAATAAGCAAGTTCACTAAACTTTTCACAACCTACTGCTTCTACAATTCGGATATCACAAACACCACCCTGATCTTGTAATCCCAGTGCGGCCATCTTTTCAAACATAGCACGATGAGGATCATCTGCAGCAATGACCAAGGTATGATCAAACATGTATTCGCTCCACTCTTTAAAAGCCTTAAGCCCACCAAAGTCCATGACCCAATTGCGGTCATCCAAGGTCTCACTTTCAAAGATTAACTTGATACCAATACTGTAGCCATGTAACAAACTGCAATGACTGTGTGTGCTACGCCATTGCCGAAAGCAACAGCTCAGGCCGCGATCTGTACCATATGTTTTTGTTGAAACGTAAGTTGCCATGTTAATTCTCCTATGTTAATTTTAGCATAGGCTTGCAGAATTTGTATAGCGGGTTGAATGCCAAAAAGGCCGCTGAACTACTATTTACGATAGTTACCCTTGCCTGGAATAATATTGCGAACTCCGCCAGTAGGATCTTCAACATCACCTTTTCTTCGCGGAATAAGATGCACATGTGGATACATTACTGTTTGACCAGCTGCTATTCCCGAGTTGAATCCTATGTTGAATGCATCACATTCACCAGAATCCACCATACGACGCCCGGCACACAGAGCATCTTCCAAAGCTTGTGCTACTATATTTGGATGATCAGTTTTGGGTACATACAATCTATGTCCAGGTGTTACTGGATAGCGATCAAGAAATACCACAGTACAAGTCAATTCCTCGATTTGTTGATCCCATGGTGCAATATCAAGTGCCAAGGCTTCGATCAGCGTCATATTAATTCAACCACCATCTAATTTCATGCATGAGTCGGTATTGTCCATTGTCCAACAACATGCCCGATGCACGGTATTGAGTGTTTCGGTTCAGCATGTTGGTGTACATGGCTCTGACATAGGTAGTGGTAGAATTTTGTATGCCCATCTTCTTGTCAGTATATACTACATTTCCACTATTGTCAACACTAGTTGGTATTCTTGTGTGAACTTCTCCGCTGAACACAACCGGTTTTACTCCAGCATAGATACCAAGGTCACCAAACTTTTTGGCATCGGTATATCTATAACCAGTTTCGGCCCAGCCTCCAGTCATGTTTGATACCCGAGTAACAAGTCCTGGAGTGATGTTTGTGGTCACATGCATAAAGCTGGCCTGCGCACTGAATCCACTACTATGACGGTAAGTTACCACATTGTCCAAGATGTTTGAGTTAGTAACTTGACCCCAGGCACCGCCCATGGAGAACCAAGGATTCTGATTCAGTGCAGTGTATTGTGTACCAAAGCTCAATCCTCCGCGACTCCAAATTCGAGGTACACCCACAGTGTAATTGGTAAACTGTTGATTGACCATGGTAGGACCATTGCTGGAGCCATCCAAGGTAAAGTTTTGACGAGCCTGTCCACCAATTCTCAAACCATTGACATTGGTCACAGGACCGTTGACCAGGTATTCGGCATGGCTGGTCATTTCATGCTGGTCATTGTGTGACATGTTGAATTGAAACGCATTCATACGATTCACATTCATGGGTTTGATATTCATACCAAATCCACGTCCAAAACTGTCCATGACCACGGCTGGACCTGCATCAAAGTTTACTCCAGAAATCCAGCCTGTGATTGGTTGCATGCCGCCAGCAGTGGGCAGACTCAGAGTACCTATGGGATTCATGAGTGCTTCAAGATCCAGAACCTTGCCGCCAAAGTATGTAGGACTGGTGCGAGCCAACATTTCGTTGACCTGCGGCATGCTCATGTAGGGCCACTTCTGCAAGATTAAGTTTACCGCAGTTTGAGCAGTTGTGGTGCTTTGTGTGCCCAATTCACTCATGTAAATTCCCAACTGTCGATCACCGTTGTTATCAAAACTCACATGACTGATCAGGTACAATTTACCATTGGGTCCTTTGAGAATGTTTACAGTGTTGCCTCCATTTTGAGTGTTCTGAACGGCATTAACCTGCGTGGCAAAATCGGTCAAGATATTTTGATAAGCGGCCACATATTTGCCGTCACTGCTTTTTAGCAAAAACTGTGAGCTGTTATTAATTCCAGTAAACTCAGCACCTGTGACCAAAATATCTTCGCGACCGTCACCGTTGAGATCTATGAATCTAGGATTGTAACTCACGTGCGTTCTATGGTTGTATCCAACTAAGGTATCATCAGTTACGTCACTGAAGTTACCAGCACCGTTGTTTTTCAAAAACTGTATTTCACTCCACTTATTGTCCACAGTGCCCAGACCAGGCCTACTGAAAATCAACACATCTGGAACTTTGTCATCGTTGAAATCGTAGGTAATAGCCCGTACATTGTGACTACCGGGTGCAAATCCATAGCCTTGCCACTTGGGTAGTTCAAATCTAGGTGTGGGCAAAGTGGCTATTTCTCTAAAATTTAATTCATTTTGAGCATTGATTGACCACGAATACAGTTTGGTAGGATTACTGCCTGGGACCCCTAACACATCAGAAACAACCACTTGACCTTGGCCGTTTTGCAAAAATTCACCAATTGCAATACTACTTCCGCCGGGAAGGGATGGATTTCTAAACCCATTGACAATGTTTTGAGCTTGAGTGTAGACGTTAAATCCGTCAACTCGATTGTTAAAAGCCACAGTACTGTTGGTACCATAGTCTACAATGGCAATATCTTTGTATCCGTCGCCGTTGAGATCTCCCACTGCACTACCATGTGACCAAATGTTGGCAGTAGTCAAAGTTTGACGTTCAAAGTGCGTGCCAGTATTGCGCCAAAAATAAGTAGGACCGTAGTGTTGCATGTCAGTACCGGTACTCATAAACATGTCTTGACGGCCAGTTTTAAAAAAGTCTGCAAAATGCACACTGGGTTCAGTGCCAAGAATAATGTTTTCTCCAGGTCGGAACCATTGACTGGTTTTGTCTACCAATTTGTTGTCCTGCCAGGCCAGCAAACTGATACGGTTTTCACCCCACTCTTCTTTGGTACTCCATTGGGTCATACGACCGGCCACAATTACATCATGTCCACCTGTTCCTGTGATATCGGCTGCAAACGTGTCGGCCACTGCCCATTTATAGCCATTGTCGACCACGTTGACCAGGGGATCCACTACTGCTTGTAATACCGGGGTATGATAAGGTACTTCTGTTCTAAAATAAGGATCGGGTGTGGGTGTTGGAGCAGGTGTAGGTATGGATGCTGGTGGCATGCCTCCGCCACTACTAGGACTAGCACCACTTCCACCACCTCCTCCGGCACAGGCCACAAGTTGCACAACAATGGCACACAATAGCAAAATCCGTTTCATACAACACCTAGAATCAGTTACGATACTAGTATTATAAGTGAAACGGATTTTTGTGTCAAACTAGGTTAGTGAGCACTTACCTGGGTGCAAACTCTTGTTGTAGCTTGATATTGTCCATGAACTCTTTCTTCACAGCAGGATCAGTTTTAAACACACCGGTGAGCACAGTGGTCTGTGTCAGTGAGCTATGTGCCATTATTCCTCGGTTTTCGCAACATCCGTGTGTAGCCTGTATGTATACACCAATGTTACTGGAATCGGTAGCTCGGGATATTTCTCGTGCAATATCATTACAAAGTTCCTCTTGAAGAGTACCACGCCTAGCACACCACTGAGCAATACGAGTATACTTGCTAAGACCAATAAGTTTGTTGGCAGCGATGATACCAATATAAGCAACACCTGACACAGGCTGGTGATGATGACTACACATAGAGCGCAGTTCACTACGAACGACCAACATACCTTCATATCTATCCTCCGAATCGTTAGGGAAAGCTGTGGCATCAGGAGCAGGTTCATATCTACCTGCCATGATTTCATTGAAATACATTTTAGCCAAGCGTCGTGCTGTACCTTGGCTGTTGGGATCTGTTTCACGATCGATCAGCAAGGCATCTAGCACATGCTCAAAAGCCTCTGTGGCTTCGTCAATTAATTTTTGTTTTTTATTCTCATCCTCAACAAATTCGCTGATGTTGTCGCCAGCCCAGAAACGTTTGCCTGTGGCTCGCATGTTTTCTCGAATCACTTGGCTAAGTGGACGACCGTGTTCTGTATCAACCACAGCATCCTCATAGCCAGGATGATACGGTGCTTCACGCACCAACTGAGCGTGATCTACTACTTCTGTAGCTGGTGTAATTTTTTTCATTGCGTTTTGTAAGTCTTCCGTGGTAAATGTTGTCATAAGTTCCTTTTATTATACACAATATTTAGATTTTTGCAAGATCAAATGGAATTTTTCTCAAGTCTGGATA
>ERZ869929.247-NODE-247-length-36710-cov-15.885063_pt1 | contig 36710 bp, 64 predicted proteins | sample MGYA00579312_ERZ869929 | MGnify/ENA primary metagenome ERZ869929 (study PRJEB32216, sample SAMN09231818) | wastewater metagenome | place: USA: Maryland | collected 2016-08-09 | study: EMG produced TPA metagenomics assembly of the PRJNA472060 data set (Reclaimed... | reverse complement strand
ATCATCAACCCGCGGCTTCCACCCCCCCCGCCCGGGTAAGTACCTTTTACCTCCCCCGGGGTGGGGGTACCGTCTCGCTTTGAGATACTTGACGCATCAACCATTCTCATTTTGAGACAGACTTTTCTCATTCTGATAATCGTCTGAATCAAGTTGACGACACGTCGGCTAGACCATTGACGCGATCACGCCCATCAGCTTGGACAACTCCTCGTCGCCGAGCGTCCGCACAGCGCCCTCGACTGCAAAGATCACCCCTCGCAGCGCACCCAGCCGATCTTCGTTTCGCTCCAGTTGGGCGATTGCCATCCGCAGGCTCTGCCTTGCAATCACCACCCCCTGCTCATCTCGCGGCGCGGCCTCAACCGTGACCATCTCGCCCGGCTGCAGCGGCCGCAACTCCGTCCGCATGATCCGATGGATCACATCCGACGCCTCATGCATCATCCGTATGCCAGCCTGCAGGTCCTTCTCGGGTCGCCCGTCTGGATCATACAACCCCATCGCGTCCACCCGATCCAACACCGCGTTGATCGCAGCCCGCTCAATATCGCCCATCATGCCCATGCTCGTACCCTCCCCTAGGCGTAGAACCGCTCCAACCCGTCGAACATCTGCACGATCTCAACCCCTTCGGGCCCCATCTCAGCGACCAACAGCCGCAACACGTCATCGGCCGCAAGATGCGTGCCCTCGTAGTCACCCGATCCGCACGCCTCAATCTCTCGCATGATCCGCAGGGCCCTCGCGGATGTCATGCGCTCGCGTCCGGCCCACTCCAACGCCTTGGCGCGGACGTAGGCGTCGCCCTTGTCAACGCCCATTGCCCACCACGTCGCCCGGTCGACCAAACCGTCGGCAATCAGCCGCGGCATCAGCACGTGCGCGATGTTACCGGTCATGCCGACCGCACGGCATTGAGCCCATTCCGCCGAATCTTGCTCGTCGCTCATTGCATCGACTCCAGGTTGCGCAACGCCTCGCGGGCATCATTGACCGCGGGGGCCAGTTCGGCAATCAACTCGGCCACCTCGACGGCATGCAACGACTTCCCAAGCACCCGTTCGATCGCGGGTGCGTCATCGCCGAACCCAGTGTCGCCGGACAGCGACCATTCGACGGCATGCAACGCCTCGGCGACTAGCCGCAGGTGCCTCGCAAAGGCCCTACGGAGCCTCAGGACGCGACGCGCGTCGGCATTGTCTGCCTCTTGCCGCGATCGCCGATCGATCGTTTCCGCGGCACCCTCGACGTGGCCACTGACGTAGTTCAGGCTTCCGCCGCTCATACTGCATCCCCATTATCAACCAGGGCCCGCAACACCTCTTCGCACGACTCCCGCACGATCATTCGATCGCCCTGCCGGATCGAATACCACGTCCGCATCGGCATCCAATCCTTCCATTCGTCCCCCGGCCGCGTCACATCAACCATCTCCCGATTCGACCGCAGGGTCCACCCGTTGGCCACACACCATCGCCGAAGCAGGCCAAACGCCCGGCTATCGGCCTCGCGGACGAACTCCGCGATCTCGGCTCGCGTCGGCGCCGCCTCAGCGTCCCGGCCTCGCGTGCATGCCTCATCCCTCCAATGCGTGTTGGACGTCTTGCATCGCCTGCCGCAGCCGCTCGATAGCCTCGCCTAAAACCGGCCCCTTGTCGCCGAATTCAAGGCAGCGAAACGCAACATCCTCCAATCGACAGACGGCTTCGTTCGCCTCGACGTAGGCGCGCCGCAGCCGATCCCGCTCCGAATCCTCAGCGTCCCGTCCCGGCCTCGCGTGCATGCCTCATCCCTCCCCGTAGACCACCGTGCATCGACCCGCCGCCCGCAATCATACCCGAGTCGGCCAGGTCGCGGGCTCGATTTTCCGCCGACCCAACCACCTACTAGTCGAATCCGCCATTTTCGAGACATCCCCGCGCCGGAGCAAATCGAATTAACGGACTGACCGGTCCGTCCTATAGGAGAGGGTGGGGGTCGGGTATATTACGACCCCCACATAGGTGAGCTGGGAACTCTTCCCAACTTTTCCCTAACTTTTCCCAAGCAATTTTTCGACGCAACTCCTTACGAGATAGAGAGATAGAACTACAAGACCTAACTTTTCCTTCTTTTCCTTCATTGTTTGCCGATTTATCCTCATATACGCTACCCCATATGATTCTTGCCCCTCTTGTGAGGCATCACACCCCCCCGTCGTACCTATGCTTTTTGTGTCCGTTTGTGTCTAAACAATGCGGGAAAAGTTGGAAAAGTTAGCTAACTCCTTATGCCGTAAGGAGTTAAGTTCGGGAAAAGTTCGGGAAAAGTTCGGAAAAGTTGGGAAAAGTTAAAAGCTACCCCATGTAGGTAGTGTACGTCCGCTCTCCCCCATGTGGTGAAAAAAGAAATGCCGATCAACATAGTGAACATTCCGCGGGGCCCGTACCCCTGGTCTACGATTGCGCCTCAGCCGCCATCGGCCCACCATGATCCGCAATCCGCCCGGCGTCGATAAATCGATTCTGACGCATTCCGTCGCCCGCCCTACCGGAATCCCGCGTCGACCGCCCGATCGCGTTTAATGCAGCCCTGGGGCCATTTGCGGGCATTCTGCGGCCCGTCAACGAAAAGAGCCCCTGGGTTTGATCCCAGGGGCTCGGGTTGGTCGTCGTCGTTGGCCTACTTAATCCAGCGGATGCCGGCGTTGTAATCGTCGATCATCTTGCGGGCCCCGGCGAGCGTCGTCCGATAGTATACGAGAGTGTCCGTCAGCCGGTCATCGGTCCGCAGTTCGGCAACCCCATTCCGCACGACCCCGAAGACCCCCGCGAACTGGCGATAGAGGGAGCGGGCCCCCTCCTCGGCAGGCACCTCCCAAACGTACGGGGCAACTTCCTGCTTGCCGGTCCCGGTCCGTTTCTTCGGGGCCGACTTCGGCAGTTCGGTCGACGGGAGGAACTTACCCCCTTCGTAGTACTCGCCGTTCTTGGCGACCACTCCACCCTTCGCAGCTCGGGCTTGCGTCTTCATCGTCGTCTATCCTAGGCGGTTCGTTGCGTTGCGTCCGATGAAAGTACAATACTTCGCCCCGCCCGGTATGTCAACAGTCCGCGGACAGATTCCCGAGATTTTTCTCGGGCGGTCGCTTCGACCCATACCGCCATTCAGCTTCAATGTCGATTCCCGCCTCGACGATGGCCCACAGCAGGTTTCGCCGCGTCTCCCGGTACTCGGGACTACCCAACGACATACCGTCAAGCCGCGACGCAAGCTCCCGCACGGGGTAGATGACCGACTCAATCAGCTTGTCGTCGCTCATTGCCTGCCTCCCATCCCGATTGCTCGACGTTGACCATCGCCATTGCCGCCAACCTGGCCCACCGCGCCGGATCATTCGGCCGCTCCGAGATCTCGGCGAGCAACGTCGCCCCCGCCACGACCATCTCTCCCGGCTCGAATAACCGAAACCCAGGTGCCGGGGTCCATTCGACGTAGCCGAGCGGTACGCGCCCGCCCGCGAGCTCGGCCTCGACGGCCTCGATTGCTCTCGCTGTGACGTATCGGCACTTGACGGTACGACGGTCTGTGGCATGCCCCTCGATCGTTTCGGCCGGGGACGGGTCCGGGATCGACCCATCGTCATCGCCCTCCTTCGCGGGAGCGGCCACCGGCTCCGGGTCGCCGACGAACGCATAGCCCGCCTCGCGGAGGGCCTTGACGGCCCATGCCTTCGCCTCGTCGACGGTCATATTGCGGCGTTCGCCGATGCATCCGCGGTATGGGTGCCACGCCAACACCACCCCCTTGTCGCCATCGTAGCACTTGGCGGCAAGATCACGCACCCCGCGATCGTACAGCAGCACTTCGCCGCCGTCTTCTTTCACCCACTCCGGCTGCACCTTCGGTTTCACATCGTCGCTCATGCTACTTGCCCTCCCCGTCGAACCGCCAGGACGCCACACTCGGGGACCGCTGCGTTTCGAGTTTTTCCACAAGGATTTGCGTCGGTCGACGCAAGCGATAGTACAGCCCATTCATCGCAAAGAAGATCGATTTCAACGCCTCTTGCGACGTATCCGGCAACCAACATCCGTCGACGTGTGCTGCCCACCACATTTCCGCCCGCACCCGGGCGAACCCGTCGCCCTGCACGGAAACGTATTCGCGGATTTCGCCGCGGTCGGTCCGATAGACCGCCACCAGGCATTCCGGCTTGCCCGGCTTGCCCGGGAGAACGTCGTATCGCACGGAATGCACGGACTCAACCCAGGTCTGTCGATTGCTCATGCTCCACCTCCGCAAAAGTTGCAGCCATGTTGACGGGCTTGACAAATCCGTTCATTTTGATCTCGTGCAGTCGCCATCCGATGGTCGGAGTATACCTCACGATCCCGCGTTCCTTCACTATCGCCGCCCATTCCGCTTGCGGCCTCTTGTGCCGCCTGAGTTGATAATCAAGCGACAACTGAGACTCGACAAGTTCTCTTGCTAAACCTTCGATCGGGTCGACAAGCGGTTCGTTGCTCACGCTTCACCTCCACCCACTTTGCGGACATCGCCATTGTCCCACACTTCATACACTTTGCACCCCTCTTGCATCATCATCGGAAATCGCACGTCGATCGTGCCTGCCTGCACGGCAGCCTTCCATTCTCCGACCTTTTGGATATGCTCCCGCCTTGCGGCTGAGAGTCGCAGGCGCGACCGGATCAATTCCCGCGCCATCGCATGCGCGTCGGGTTCGTCACTCACACTTTGCCCCAAACATCTTGTCCCGAACGGCCGTCAACAACTCAACGCAAGTCGGGCGCGTGATGTCGATGAACCCAGGATCAAAGTATCGAAACTCCTTCACGCAAGTCTCGAATCCGTTCAACGTTGCGCCGGTCACGTTCAGCACGAATTCCAGCCGGATCATTTCATCAGTTGCAGCAAGCAACTGCAATTCATTCCACGCCTGCTCTTCGGTCATGCTCCACCCCCTTCAAAGATCGCGCATTGACCCATCACGATACACGGTGATAACGCGATCCCCGAATTGCACTTCCACCCATTCCAGGTTCGGCGCATCGGAAGCAACCGCCGCGACCCATGCGTCCTTCGCCGCGAAATACCGCTGCCGTGCGTCTTCGCGTTGATAGATACCCATTTCGATCTTGCATCTCACCAGTGCTTTAGCCAGTCCATACACGACTGAATTCACACCCAACCTCCTTCAACTGCCCGGATCACAGCCCCGCCACCCTTGCCGCGGTCACGCTCCGCGATGATCAAATTCATTTCGACAAGGCCCTTGACGATCTCTTTCCGCTCATCCGAACGATAGCCTCGAAACGCCCTGGCCACCGCCGTCATCGTCGCCGATTGGCCAGGTTGCCGCTTCAACCAATCGAGCAACTCATTGCACTGGTGCCCGTATTCCGTTTCGGCCACCCTCTCCCGCACGCGATGCAATAGCCGCGACGCCAGGTGCGATGATAACGACGCCGCCCACTCCGCGGACTCACGATCGACCCGCTTTACGACGGCGCCGTGACGCGACGCCGCGTGAATCATTGCGAGCTTCCCGGCGTGCTGCTCAACGCGAGACCACACCGCCCGCGTCACTTCATCGCCGCCCTTGCTGCGGTCTTTGATGTTCGCCGCGAGATTGGCCCACACCTCATTCACGCCGGGCCCGTCCGCGACCTCGTCGGCCACGCCCCATACGTTCCCGGCGGCCTGCGACATTGCCCATTGCCGGACATCGTAGGCCAGTTGCTCCGGCACCTCGACCTTTCGCTTCGGTCCGTCTTCGGGATCGTCCAGCCCCTCGAAAATCAACAGCCGCGGCACGAATCCGTCCGTGATCGACTCCCGCTTGAGGCCCTTATACAGCGACTCGGCGACCGTCGAACCCAGGATCGTCAGCGTCGGGTGATCCATCACCTTGGTCAACGCCACATCGGCATTTGCCGTGCCGCGATACGACGACGATGAGGCCGAGTACAACTCCAGCAACGTGCCCGGGATCGCAGCAAGGTACGGCGCCGAGCGAGGGTTATTCATCGCACGCAAGACCTTACCGAACTCGTCGATTTGCAACAGGACGTTCCCGGCGTACGCCTCGACGTGTCGAATCAATCCCACCTCGGAGCCAATCCGCGACGCCCCCTCGTATTGCGACATTCCCGCGGCCTCAAGAATCCTGCGGTTGACCACGCGGCCGTGATCTTTACCTGCCGCGGTTGCCGCAACCGCGATGATATACATGTTCGTGCGTGCGTCGCGGCTGTCTTTGATTCGCGGCCCGCAAAGCACCGCCTGCAACGCGATCGCAGAGGCCAAAGCGAGTTCGCGTTGAATCTTGAAGCACGTCGACAAGTTCAGCGCCATCACGTCGCCGATCAATCCCGGCACGTCGAGTAGCCCGGCCGGGATCGACCAGTCCGTCACGTCTCGCGTGACGACGGTTGACGCCGACGACTCCGCGGCAATCATCACGGGGGCAGGAGTCGTCGGCGATGCGCCGGATGCCATCCATGCGTCAACGTCGAAGTCGCCGTCAAGGATCGAATCGTCACGGTCGCGCAAATACCCGAGAGGCTCGTTGTGTGCGACGATGCCCGCCTGGTCTACCTTGCGTCGAATGTCACGCTCCGACCACGGCGGCTGACACCGCGGGTTGAAGTCGACCAACAGGATCGACTCTGCCTCCGCCGGGGAAAGGCCGAATCCGTTGACCAACGCGCACGCCGCAGCGAACAACGCATCGTGCCCGTGCTGCCCGCTGATGCTCGGAGACATTTGCTCGACGTAGCCTGCGGCCCGCAAGATCAGTTTGTGGTCGACCGGCGATTCGACTTGCCGCGTCCGCCGAATCGGCCGCGACACCACCTCCGCGGTCTGCCCCCACAATGCGACGACCTGGCCCACGAGGGCCTCGACGGCCGCCGTCAATTCCTCCGCCGAAACCTCCGCCGGTTCGGCTTCGAGGATGTCATACACACCACCTTCCGGATGCGTCGACGGCCCGACGACGGTTTGCACTCCGGCGCCTGCCCGCACTTCAAGAATCTTTTGACCTCGCGGCGCCTTGTACCTTTTCGTCGCCGTGATCTCCGGGCAGCGGTACCAATAGTGCCGCCGCGGATGCCCGGTCCGTCCCGTCACGGCGTCCGTGCGCGGCAGGTATCGCCCGGCGAGGTCCGCGGCCTCGTCGCAATCGATGTCGATGTCGACCAGCCCGCTTGCGCCAAGCAAGAGCCCGACGTTGCATTCGCCCGCAAACGCCGCGGGAATGCCCGCCTCGTCGTAATGCCGAAACTGCCATCCCGGTTCGACGGGGCCCTTGCTGCCCCGCGGGATGCGCACGGGGAACCACCCCCGACGACGATAGGTCAGCGCTGCATCGGCTGTCGTCGTCATCGGTGCTTCTCCAGTTCGGCCGAGAGTATTTTCCACGCCATCACAGCACACGCAGGCACCCAGGCATTGCCTAATCCGCGAAGACGGTCCATCCGTCCGGGTATCCCATCAGCCACTCGATCCACGTCGGATTCAATCGGCCACCCAATAGTCGCCCCAATATTTTTTGCGACATCGCTGCAATTGCTGCTCGATCCATCGCGGCCAATCCGGTGCCTGGATGCGGAAACATCGCCGCCAATTCCGCGGGGGTTGGGGTGTGCCCGTGCCGCCGAAACGCATCCGACTGTAGGTCTTGCCCGCATGTTGGAGTGCCGACCCACAATCCATATTCGTTCGCGGGCATGTGGAGCACCGACCGCTCCAGCGGATAAATTACACCACGCAACATCGTACCCGAGCGAATCCAAACTCCCGAGTACAGACTGAAAAGCGGCTCCATTCCCGGAAGATAAGAGTGGCGGCACGTTTTCGAGAAATACCCAGCCAGGCTGACATTCTCCAATGATGCGTGCAATTTCAGGCCACAGGTGCCGTGGGTCGTCGACGCCTTGCCGTTTTCCGGCGATACTGAACGGCTGGCACGGGAATCCGCCAGTGACGAGATCCACAACGCCACGCCACGATCGGCCGTCAAAGGATCGCACGTCATTCCAGATTGGAAAAGGCGGCAGATCGCCGCTCTTTTGCCGCTCGACAAGGAGTGCCTGGCACCAGAGGTCCCACTCAACTGCGCACACCGTTCGCCAACCCGCAATTCGTCCGGCGAGAGAACTGCCCCCGATCCCGGCACATAGCGCCAGTTCATTCAACATCCCCTGATCCCTTTCGTGCGAACCGGCCGCGGAGATTTCGCCCCGCGGCCGGAGAATCGACAACGTGCATTGTAGCAGCCGCTACGGCGCAAGCCCCGGAATGAACTGCTGCCCGGGGTCCGCCTTGACGACACCCTTCGTTTCCGCGGTCGCCCGGCGAAATGCCTCGTGCAGTTGCGGCAATGCGTCGCGGTGGATGTAGTACATATCGAAATGCCCGCCCGCCGACTTGTGGACGGGATCGGCCACGTCTGCCAACATGTGCCGCGACGCATTGCTTTGCATGTGCTTGATGATGTCGCGGACGTTCTCTAGGAACCGTCGATACACGCCACGCGGCAGAGGCCAGTAGCCTTCGACGAGTAATTGCCCCTTACACCACTCCGCTACATACACGCGCAACCCCTCCGGGATCGCCTCTCCCGGCTGCGGCATGCGAATGGATGCGATGAGGTCCGGCCCCATGCGTTGCAGGATCGACTTGACGGCGTCGTCCACCACCGCGGCAAGCGTCGCCCGATCGACCGTAGCCGGGACGTTCGGCGTTGCCTGCGGCATCGCATACGATCCCGTCTTGCGGATCGCGGGCAAGACTTCGTGCGTCACCCATCGCTTGAAGCGTTTCGCCTCGGGCTTTCGGCTGCGGAGGATCAGCGAGTACAGGCCGGACTCGTTGATGATGAGGGCGTTCGGATTGCCGCCTTGAGTTCTCCCGCTATTGACCGGAGAACCCGCCTTCTCGTCGTCGTCGAGTCCCTTCACGGCGTCGCTCGCATCCTTAATCCCCAGTGCATCGCAGACATCCTTTGCGACCCACCACGGTTCCCCGCCGCGATCGATGACGCGCACGGCATGGCCCTCGAAATTGAGAGAGAGTTCATTCATGCTAATTTCACTCCATCAAAAGTAATTGTTGTGGAGTCCACGCATTAGTTCAACAACAGTCGATATTCAACCCGACCCCGACACTCCATCGCCCGCACCTGAATGCGAGTGATTGCCCGCCGCACCCGAGACACCCACCGGTCATACCTCGGATCGTCCGGCGACATCGAATCGACTTTGTCGATCATATCATCGACCTCGTCTGCCTCTCGAAACAATGCCGCGGCATCGTCCGGCGATACGATCCCGATGTCCAGGAACCGCAGGTCCGACCGCACCATTGTTTCGCACAATTCTTCCCACACCCTCGAATGCCACGCATCGCGCAACCGCCGGAACGTGCGTTGTGGGTATTTCACCCGACCACCTCCCCCCCGAACAATTCTTTCACTCGCTTCACGGTCGCCAGCTTGTCCGATTCCCAACCAAACTCGGCGACCCGATAGTAGCCGCTCGCCGGGTCGTGCCGTGCCGTCACTCGACACGGTTCACGCAACCCGTGCTGGCGGATGACCTCGACGGCCTCTCGCACCGTCTTCGGCATCGGTCGATCCGATCTCTTGGCCCACCACAGTTGCGCCTTGCCGCGGGCGAACCCGTCGTGTTCGATGCAGACGAATTCGTCGATCGCCGCTCGGTTGATGTCGGATCCGAAGTAGGTTACACGCAACGTCGCCGGGGCGTCGTCCGCGCTGCCGCGTTTGAGATGCCGGGAGTAGCTGACGCGGTCGACAATGATCGTCACGTCCGGCCGACGTTGCCGACTCAGGATCGGTTCGGTTGACGCCTCCACCTCGTGCTTGACCTCTCGCGGGAATTCATACCCACAGACCGGACACAGCGTTGCCGCGGCGGGAATGATCTCGTCGCATTCCGGGCAGGTCTTTTGAATCGCCTCACCCTTCTCGCGGTCGGATGCTTTGGTCTTCGGCGCCTTGACGTTGTCGATGGGCCCGTGCCGCAGGATATTGCCGCCGTAGTCCAGGACGAGGCAGTCGGTTTTGCCCGGCGCCTTGCGAAGCCCGCGGCCGACCATCTGTGAATAGAGCCCCGGCGACAACGTGGCCCGCATCAACGCCACGCAGTCGACATTCGGCGCGTCGAATCCCGTCGTGTAGACGTTGACGTTGACTAAGCCGCGGACTGCCCCACTGCGAAATCCTGCCGCCGCCGCGGCGCGTTCACCTGCCGGAGTTTCCCCGTCAACAAACATCCATCGCTCGCCGCCGTCGATGTCGTTGAGGCGGTCGCGGACCTTGCGGCCATGCTCTACGCCCGCCGCGAACACCAGCACGCTATTCCGACCCTCCGCCTGCGCGATCAATTCATCGCAGGCACGTTCGATCAGTTCGTCATTGTCGTACGCCTCCTGCAATTCACGCTCGACGTATTCGCCGCCGCGCACATGCACGCCCGCGAGGTCCGGCGACGCCCGCCCGGCCTTGCTTCGCAGCGGCGACAGCCACCCCGCTTCGATGAGGTCGGCCACGTCGGCGTCGTAACAGATATGGTTGAGGATGTTTTCCGGCTTGCAGATCACGCCCGAGGTCAGCCGATACGGGGTCGCCGTCAACCCGACGCAACGGACCTTGGGGTTGATGACGGCCAGGTCGGCCAGGAGCTTGCGATACATCCCATCGCCGGACTCGGGAATCAAGTGTGCCTCGTCGACAATCGCAAGGTCGATCGGCCCGAGTTTCTCGGCGATGCGATAGATCGACTGCACGCCTGCGATCGTGACTTGCCGGCCGAATTCCTTGCGGCCGAGCCCCGCCGAGATGATGCCGCAGTCGACGCCGGGCAGCATGCGGGCCAGCGTCGCCGCGGACTGTTCAAGCAGTTCTTTGACGTGCGAAACGACGAGCGTCCGCAGCCCCCATTCGCACATTTGCGCCGTCAGTGCGGCAATCACCGGCGTCTTGCCTGCGCCGGTCGGCAGCACGACGCACGGGTTGTCGGCCCGTGCGTCGAGGTGTTGCCAAACCGCCGCGACCGCCGCGTGTTGGTAGTCGCGGAGTTGCATTACACGCCTCCCGTATCCAGATCGCAGTATCGTTCACATAAAAACCGAATCCGATCACACGCGGAGTCGATGTAGACGATCGCCTCTCGCGGGTCGGCTGCCGCGGGCTCGCTCTTGAGGATCGCAATGTGCCTGCGAATCTTCTCGAACAACTGATGGCGTTCGTCGCCCCGCTCGTCGTCACTCATTGCCCACCTCCGGTTCGTGGATCACGTCCATCATTTTCGACGACAGCGATTGCAGCCTGCAACCGATGAATGCGACGAGGTTTGCGAACTCGCCGTCGAACGACGAAAGGTAGTTGTCGCGGTTCGCCAGTTCGCCGAGTTCGCTTGAATACGCGCCGACGATGTTTCGCAGTTCCCTGATGCGTTCCGCCTTAGTCATGTCGCCCCCTCGTATCTCGAAATCAACACCATCAACGCCCCGCCCTTCACCACCTCTCGCCGCTCGATTTCGATTCGATCGACCTGCTCATCGTCGACCCACACGCCCGCGTTGGTCAGTGCGTCAAGCAACGCCTTGAGTAAGTTGTCGATGTCCCTGGCCCGCCGGTCAGGAGGGTAGACGTTGATTGCAATGGCCACCCTATCGGCGATCGGGGAGGGCCGCCGCCCCACACATTGCAGGACGGCGGCCTTATAGGATTTACCTTCCGCGGTCACATACGCCCGGCCGTTTGCGTATCGCCAATATCGATTCACACTTGGTGGATACGGCAGGAGCAGTGGGTCGAGAGACCATGCCTCAGAACGGGATGGGATTTCCATTGCTATCGTATTCGACCCGCTCGGCGTCGTCGTTCCGCTTGGGCTCGGCGGGCTTCCTGGCCCACCGAGGGTTCCCGGCTGCGGCGGGTCGGGGCTGTTGCTCGGCCGGACCGCGTCCGGCCGCAGGCCGAGAGGTCGCCGCGGGCGCCGACTTGACGGGGGCGACGAACGACGCTCGCGCTTCGATTTCGCCATTGTCGGGCCGCCGCTTGTGCGTGATGTTGACGGTAACGAACAACCCCTCCATCGCAGCATGGCCACCCTTCGGCAGGCCAGTGAAACCGAGCGCCTTGCACAGCGACTTCAATTGCGACATCGAGATTTCACGCACCTGCGGATTGTCGTGCCACAAGTTGAAATTCTCCCAGTGCTTGCGGCCGTCGATGTCGCCACCCTCCGCGCGGAACGTAATGGACAGCCGCGACCCGCCCTTTTTCGTCGGGAGTTTCTCCACCTTTTCGATCACGGCATTGTGATTCCCGGCAGGCCACGGGCCGCGAGGGGCCGCCGCCTCGACGGCATCGAACTCTTCCGCGTCAATACCCCAGTCATCGAATTCGTCGCTCATGTATCACTCCTGTTCGGACTGAATCAACTTGCTTGCGTACTCGGCCACCGCACGCATCGCTTCAGTGAGATTGGAAAACGTCGACGAATTGCTTGCCTCGTCACGCACGACGTGTTCGTTGCCCTCTCCGTCGTAGGCGAATGCCTCAAACACACCATCGTTTGCACCAACCCTGCCACGCATGTCGCCTTCGCAGTCGCACAGCACCCATTCCGAGGCGCACCAATCGGCTAGCGTCGTCATGCTTCACCCCACCACTTTCCAGAACTCCGCCGCGTCGAGCGGCATTTCCTCCGGCAGACTGTAGCGGTTTTTTGCCACGCATGCCGGTCCGCCGACGAGGCGGATCACGCGAGAGCTTGCATCGTCACCCGCGGTCGCGCCGATCTTGCGACCACTGACTTCGTCCGTCCGCAAACGTACCTTGCGGCACGCGAACCCGACCACATCCGCCCACGCCGTCAGCAACGCAGCCACCAACTTATGCAGCCGCAGCGAATGCCGCGTATACGACTCGCGTTCGGGATCGTCGACCTTCTCAGTTGCGGCATGCGCCAAGATAACGATTGCGAGCCCCTGCTCATCACGGATTGCGTCGAGCTTGCGCAACACGTCAAGCATCGAATGCGCGGCGGCCACGTATCCTTTGCCGAACCCACCGCACGCCTTTTCAATGTTCGGGGAATCACCGTCGGAACAAATCTTCGCGTGAATGAGTTGTTCCAAGCCGGACGCCGAGTCGATCACGAGCGTCTGAGTCTTGCCAAGATCCCCTTTGTAACGGACGAAATCGATCGACTCCGCGAAACTGGCCCACGTCCGACACATCGGCAGATGCCGCACCTTCAAGCTCGCCGTGCCGTCTTCCGTCAAAATGAACAACGGTTGCGGCGACAACGCGCCGAACGTCGTTTTGCCGATGCCCTCGGTGCCATACAGCACGACCCGCGGCGGTTTGATCTCGGACGATTCGATGATTTCCATTAGGACGCATCCTCCTCGAATTCGTACCCTGCCTTGCGAATGCAGGCAGTCGCCGACTTGACGGCCAGTGCCTCGGTTGCAATCAAACCGCTACTGATCAATCGGTTGCGAGCATGACCGCCGTTGGGTTGCCAGACGATCCACTCATACGTCTCGCTCCACAGCCTACACACCCTTGCCGCCGCAGTCGTATCCGACCAGATCAGCCACAGCCCATCGTCCCGCCCGACCCACGGCAAGCACGCAGTCGGTTTGTCGTTCACGACGCATCCTCCCCCGTGCAAACGCAATCGTGCGTGTCGCACGTCATGGCCAACAACTCCGACTTGAGGCTATCGAGCCTACATTCCTCGACGGTCAGTTCGGCGTCGGTCCGTGCGCATTGCTCCAACAGCCATGCGTTTTCGCTGGTCAACTCCACCACCCGCCGGGAGACCTGTTCGATCTCCCGGCACACATCGGCTCGCGTTCTCATCGCTCCACCTCCTTCGTTGGTCCGCGGTACTTCTCATGCAGCCGCCGAGGCTCGACAAGCTGGCGGAATTGCTTCCAGCCGTGGAAGTTGTTCACAGTATATCCGCAATGCGGAACCGCCTGATGTTCGAACGGCGACCAGTGGCCCGCGTCTTGCAAGCGGGTCCCGAGTTTGTAATCATCAAATGACGCGCGAATCATATCCGCCCCGTAGCTGACGCGGGCACATCGCCCGGCCGAGATGTAGCGGGCGGCGGCAATGCCCCATGTATCGAGTTCCGCCCGCGTCACTATCGGCAAATGCCAATCGCACCAGTCCAGGCGGTACGGCACGGACGATTCGATCGCGTCCCGCACCATCACGGCGAGTTGCCGCAGGTGCGGTTCGGCTGCGTCGCTGATGCGTTGCTCGAAAAATCCTGCCCACCTGGTCGACGACAACACCACGTCGGTATAGGCGAATGGGCTGGTCAACACGTTGGAAAAGAATCGGTGAATGCCGTCGGATTCCATCAGTCCCGCGTGATGCAATGCCTGCGCCCTCGCGCGATCCCATTTGTTTCGAGCGGTCGACTTCGAGAAGTCATCCAACGGCCCCGCGTGCATCTTCGAGCCCTCGGCCGCGGGCCCGTAGAAGTCCGGCACCCAATCGCAGTCGGCCGCGAACCGCTCCGGCTTCATCGCCCGGCGGCTGCGAGCGTTGCGGCTGAACACGCGGTGGGTATTCACTTGGGCGTGAATCGCCATCGGGTATTTCAGGCGAAACGTCGTCAGACGGTCGCCGTCGAAATTCACACTATCGGCCAGGATCTCGGCTTCAATCATACAGTCACCTGCTTTCGCCATGCGTTGCGGTATGAGTCCAGTTCGGCGGTCAGCCGCTTGACCTCCGCCTCCAGTTCGCGGACGCGGGCAATGTATTGGTGTATGACATTCGGCCGCGCTCCGTCGTGCGTGGCATGCGGCAAATGGCCGCAGTCCCTCGCATCCGCGTCGAGGTCTCTCGTCCATTCACTCATTTTCCGCCCCGGATTCAATGTCGCGCCAAGCAAGCCCAAGTGCGTCCACCAACTCCACCGCGGATCGCTCTTGCTTGCGGCTTCCGCGGTACCATGCCACCAGCCAAACAACCTGCCCGTGATTCTTGCGGCACTCAATCACAACCTCACGGCAGCCCGGCTTGCACTTCACCCAATTTCGGAGCAGTTGCAACAGGTGCAGCGTCGCGTTGCGTTCGCTCATTTCGCACCCCCTTCGTTGATCTCCACCGCGAACGCCAACCTGGTCAACGCATGCCGCAAGTGAGGCTCCGAGTCGTCGCCGATCGTGTGCAAGCGGATGTGTTCGCGGGCATGCCGCAGGTGTTCGGCGACGTTTTGAGTCCTCCACTTTTCATCGGGATACCGCTCGGCGCCGACGCGAAGCACATCGTGAATCGCCGCGATTGCCGTCGGCAGGTAACTCGCCGGGGCAAGCCGGTCGGCATCGTCGACCAGCGGCAGGCCGGTGGTCATACTGCGAAACCTTTCGCAGTCGGCGCGGAGTTCAATCGTCGCGGACCTCTCCGCGAATCGATACCCCGCATCCCGCAAGGCTTGTTCGCACGCCGCCTTGCGCTCCGCTAGCGGACGGAGGTCTCCCTCGACCGCCAGGATTCGGCCTTCCCTGTACATGGGGGCCCAGACGTAAGTGCATCGCCCATCAATCCTCGCAGCGTATGTGTGCGTTTCGCGGTCGGAATACCACAGAAACCAAAGATCCTCGCCACTGAGATCCCATTCCGGATTGATCATCGGCTTATCATTCATGCTTCGGCTCTCCTCTCAACTTCTTGAGTTCACGAATTGCCGCGGTCCGCGCCGCGATGCCCACTTGGTCGCAGTCGGCGCCGATGTCATCCGACCGGCACTTCGCTTCGCAAAGATGCGACCGCGGAATCCGCAGCCACTCCACACGCCCGGCAGACCAGCCTGACAGCCATTGCGAGAGGTAGACCAAGGACTCCCCGCACGAATTGCATCGCCGCCGCAGGCACCACAGGATAGCAGTCCAAGGCTCCTGGCCACGCCATCCCGCCTCACGACAGGACTCCAAAAAGAATTGCCATCCCGTCGCCAACATCCGCGGAGGCCTCATCCGCAGGCAGGCCAGGGCGTAGCGGGCCTGGTCAGCGGGCACCATATCGCGGACAAGGTCCGACGGGATCGGCACTTTGAGACCGCACGTCTCATGCGACGGGCATTGCCGCGGACCGGCCGGGGCGAGTCGCCGAACTTTGATCGGCCGTACGTCGTGATACGGTCGCCCACGGTGTTCGCACGTCATGCAGTACGGCTGATACAACCGGGCGCCGCATTGATTGCAAGCGTAGCAATCGACCGCGAGGTGTTCATTCATGGTCGTTTCTCCATTCGCGGCTGTCAGCGGCAGCATCGCGCATTGCGTTCAACTCCTGTTGCAGCCGGTCATTCTCCGCGATCAATTCGTGAATCCTCTCGTGCATCCAATCGTGTTCCTCGCACCGGGCACGCAGTCGATCAATTTCAGCGAACAATTGCAAGCCGGTTTCGATGCCGTTGTTTGCGAACAATCGCCGCAACTCGGATTCTTCAACCGGCGGCAGTCGTTCACTCATTCCCCACCTCTGCGTTGAGTAGCCGCCGCAATTGTGCCATCGCCTTGCGATAAATGCGGCGAACCGTTGTGTGAGATGTTCCGGCCTTTGCGGCAATCGCCATGAACGACCACCGGCGACAATGCAGGAGCAGCACTAGAGCTTGCCAGCATCGCGGCAGACGCCGCATGACTCGACGCACATGCTGCCGCTCGTCGCGGTCGTCGACTGCATCCTCCGCCGAGCCGACCCGCGGAGTGCGATGGTCCGTAAACCCCTCTCGCTCGGGAAGGTGGCGATTTCCCTTCCAGCGAACCGCCCGGCATGGCCCGAACATGGGTTGTGCGTCTGCCTCGACGTGCTTGCGCAGCTTTTGCCAGACGTTCGCGGAAACCCACGTCGACATTTTGACGCCGCGGGTCGGGTCGAACGTGCGGAATGCGTTGGCCAACCCGAGGGCGCCGTGCGAAACGAGTTCGTCCGAGGAGCGGCCGTATCGTTTCGCGGCTGCAATTGCGTGCATCCACACCAAACCGACGTGATCTTCCGGCCTGCCGATCTCACTTGCCATTGCAACCCTCCTCCCACGCGGGGGCGATTGGCGTATACGGCGACCGCAGCTCGCGCCGAAAGTCGATCATCGTCGAGCCGGGGGCGACCATGCCGCAAGCCCGCCAGCCGCAGGCCCGCAGCCAGACCTGAGCGTTGATGTTGCGGTCATCGACTGCCGCGGATGCGTAGGCCAGGTGCCGCCCGGCTGCGGCTTGGACGATTCGTCCGAGAAGACGCATGCCGATTCCAAGGCGTCGCCGCGGCTCGGCGACGACGAGGGCCAGGCACTCCGCGACACGGCTGCTGCTGGCCCGCCACATCGCGTATCCGATGACGTTCGGACCGTCGTACGCCACAAGCCCATGCACTTTTGGGGCTGCCGAATCGGTCCGCCTCAGAATCCGCCACAGCGGCGGCAGCGGTGCCGCATGCTCGGAATGGAGATCCCAGCATGATGCCCAATCGCCGATATCCATTGGGCGGATCGGGCACAAAGACACGTCTTTCTTGGTCATCTCCAATCCTCCTGCCTATTTGCCTGCCGCCGCACGAGCATTTCGACAGTCTCTTCGAGCCGCTTGATCCGGTCGACCAGATCGGCAGTCGTCAACTCGCCGTCGACCGTATGCCCGTGGCCTCGCAGCCACGCAACGCAAGCGGCCTTCGCTTCGTCAAGCGTGTCGTGTTCGCCAAGGTGCTTGCCGGACGTTTCCCCTAGGTCGCCGTAAACGACCGCAAAATTGTCCTCGGGGTCGATCACGGCGAGAAAGTCGTTCCCGCTCTCGCCGACCGGATACAGCACCCATTCGTCGTTCAGGTCCACCCACTCACGGTTGAGCTTCATCGCGTCGACCTCCCCAATCGGCCAGCTCGTCCCGCAGGATCACCACGTCCCGCGGCGCATCGATTTGAAATCGCAATCCGTTCCCGCAGCGGACCAGTACGATCCGCACTTCGCCGCCACCCGGCAGGCGCAGAACGACACCCTGCCCGGGATTTCGGCCCAAGAACAACATAGTGAAACTCCATTGAGAGAAGAGAGGGGCCGCGTCTTGCGGCCCCAGGAGGCGGGCGACTACTTGCAGAGTTCAGCGTAGAGGGCGTTGACCGGGCCGGTCTCGCCGCGGATGAGGATGTATCCGGGGAACCCCTTGGCGGTCCAGCCGGGGCCGACCAGCGTCGCCCCGTCGCGGTCTTCGGCCTGGCCTTCGATGACCAGCCAGTCGTTGCGGGTCGGGTTCGTCAGGATCTTCTGGTTCATCTTCGTCTCTCCTAGGCGATTCGTTTGTCGGTCGTCTCATTTGCTTCCGACACACTCACATTACCGATCCCGCGGAAGCCTGTCAACGGGTCGCGGACAGATTCCCGAAAGATTTTTGATCCGGCCACAGCCGCCGGTAGTCGCGGAGCCCGCAAGCTCGCGCTAACGGCAGCCAGTATTCGGGCTGAGGAAACCGCGTGCCGTTGGCCCACCCGTGGACGGTTTGCCGGGGCACGCCGACCGCAGCCGCGACGCAAGACGAACCGCCCGCGTCGGTAATCAGTTGCCGCAGGTGTTCGCCGATTACGTCGCGGATGCTCACGATTGCTTCTCCTGGCCCCTGCCCGGCGAAATGCCGGGCAGGGGTTGCATTATTGCGGACTACTTGCTGACCAGCTCGCCCCACGCCGCCGGGTCGGTCGGCTCGTCGTCGCCGATGGGGTTGTAGTCCCATTCGATTGCGGCCTTGGGATCGGCCAGGGCGGCAGCGATGTCCGCGGCGACCTCGTCGCGGTTGACGCCGACAACGCGACCGGCGTTGAGCAGCAGGATGGTGGTGTAGGCGTTGGTCGTGCGGACTTCAGTCGTGAGGTTCATGTTCGTCTCTCCTAGGCGATCTTTGTCGGTCGTCTCATTTGCTTCCGACGGATGTACAATATCCCGGCCCGCCCTGCCTGTCAACAGGTTGCTTACGATTTCGCAAAGATTTTTCCGACGGCGGCACGAAAAAACCCCCGGCACTTTGCGGCGTCGGGGGCACAAGCCATTGTGGCCGTTGGGTTTGCGTCGTCGTTCAGCGGCCGAGAATCCGTCCGAACAATCCTCGCCGCGCCGGGGCGCACGAGCCGGACGAACAACCGCCGGACGATCGGTAGACCAGTCGCGGGGCTGCCTGCACGGTCGCCGGAGCGGCGGGAACCGGGGCCGACGGACGCTCCGGCAGCGGGCAGATACCGCCCGGGCACGGCCCTTGCGCCTGCGCGACTTGCGGGATGTCGCTCGGCGCGGGCGGAATCCACCCAAACTGAACGCTCGCAGGCGGATCGTCGCGGATAACGACCTCGGCCGTCGAGACCGGCGGCGGCACCGGAGCCGTCACCGGCACCGCGGGCGGTTCGATTCTGGCCAACCCATAGACCGCGGCCGTGATCGCCGCCACAATCGCATAAAGACTGTCGCGCATATCGTCCCTCCGTGTTACTGAGATTGACCAAAGTCTTGGATAACCGCAGCCTGTTGCGGTTTGAACCCGTCGAAACTCACGGCGTAGCTGTCTTTCGCCGCAAGCATCGATTCCACTACTTTCCGTTGTACCCAAAATCCGCCGCAAGGGGCACCGTCAAGGCCCTTATATTTGTCGCAGGGAGCGTGAGCATTCGGCCCCCAGCTATTGAGACAGTATGCGGCTTCCATATTGTCTCGTGTATCGCAGCCGATGAATACCATACAGTGCCCCCAATTGCCGGAAGGACGACCTTCCACACGGCCGTTCGCTTCCACGATTTTTTGGAAGCCCTGGTTCGAGCACACGGGCACCGGGCAGCCCTGCGAAATGGCGACGCAAAGCCCTTGCCAGTCGGCCACAAGGCGAGTGCTCGCCTTGTGGAGTTTGCCCTTTTCGATGTACTGAGCGGGGGGCCCGTTGCGGCCCCAATTGCGGATATTGCTCGCCTCGTACCGCGGCAGGTCAGAGGTCCATTCGAGGACGCCGTATTGCTCGACGCCCTTCGCCGCCCACGCACCGACGGAACCGTCCCCGCCGATGCGGCCGCCGCCGATTTGAACACGGCTGATGCCGTAAATGTAGGGTGGGTAGACGCGAGTGAATTTGCCGCCGCCGAAATGGGCGTGGACCGCGAGGGCGAATTCGCAGCCGTGGCCCCAACCGCGGGAAACGCAGTCGCCGACGGGTTGGGGGATGTTGAGTTGATCCGCGAAATCCGAACTTGTCGCCCGGACGTAAGGCCACAACACGATGCGCTTGCCGTCGATCGCGGCATATTCGGCCGGGTCGTAGGTATAGGCCTGGATTTGCGGGCCAAGTTCGGCCCTTGCCACGGCCGCCATTGCCGGTCCAGCCCAGCCGTATTCCGTGCGGTCGCCGCCGGACTCCGTCGAGAGAACCGTTTCGACGGCCGTAGGCGGCTCGGGCTGACGCACGATCGGGGCGACCCAGGGATACAGCCACCCGAGGCCCAACAGCGTCAGAATGCCCCATAGGGCGGCTTGGACGATCCAGCCGCGGAGGGTGGATTTCACGGCCGGGATCACGACGGGGCGACGATTGCGGCGGTCGCGGAATCGGTCAAGGATGCCCATTTCACTTCGTCTCCTGCCCGCACCAGAAATCCACGATCGGATAAACGATCGCCACGACCAACAGCAGCGGGCCAAGTACGGGGGCCGCCAGGATTACCGCCATCGGAATGAGTGAAATGCAGATCGCCAGCATGACGGCAGGGGCCGACAGCCGCTCCCACCACGGATCGCACAGGCCGATCACCTCAGCGTTGGCGTATATCCACAGCCATACCGCCAGCGGCAAGAGATTGCACAGGAGGCGGAAGATTCGCGGGATCACTTGACGGACTCCAGTTCTTCTGGGCCAAGCGGCAATGTGCCGAGCGGACTGTCAAGATTTGGGGCGAGACGGAAGAACCTCGCAACGAGCTTGCCGTTTTTGCGGACCTCTGTGATGTACCCGTCGTTGCCGTCCACGGGGACATACTTGGAGGTCCAGCCAGTCGGTTCGGGCGTAGCCTGCTCCGGCGGACCGTCGCGATCAGCGAAATAGTTCCCCATTGCAAAACACAAGGCGCCGACAAACAACGTCCAAAAGAATAAGATCCCCCTGTCTTCCGGGCTCATCTCACACCTTCCAGGGCCAGGGGTGAGCGTCCAGCGCCCGCAGCACCCACCACCGATCGAGCCAGTTTGCGACGACGCACGCCGTCACCATCAGGACGAACAGGGCGGCGCGGTCCGCGAAGATGAGAGCGAATTCCTCAAAGCCCATTTCACTTCACCTCATTCGGATCGGTCGCCATGAGGTAGGCAATCCACACCGGCAGCCCCCCCGCCAACCCCAGCAAAACACAGCCGAGCAACAGGCGGAATTTGATCGAAATCACGGCCAGCCAAAAAACCGGGGCCGCCAGCACGTCCGGAGCGGAAAGCCCGAATGCTATCGCGTCCGAATACGTCCACAGCAACAGGCCAAGCGGCAGCAACGACAGCAGCATGGGGAGGATTCGTCGAACGAACCCGGCGACGACACATACAACGCCAACCATTCCGATCATTTCACGCCTTTCAGCCCGGCGGCAATATCCGTGTAAGCACCCTTCAGCGTCTCCGCATCCGGCGACGGCCCGAACGATCCTCGCACGGCGGCGGCAAGCTCTGCGTTGACGGCCGACCAGCCCGCCGACCGCGGCACAAGCTCGCGCTGCACGCGATCGAGGATGTGCTGCTGAGCCTCGATCGCGCTGGCGTACGTCTTGCTCCCGAGCCGGTCCGCGGCCTCGACGTAGATGGTCGCGGCGCTCGCCGCCTGAGCGGCCCGGTCGGGAGCCGTCACATGCTGCACGCACAGCGCACGGGCGGTCGCCGCGAGACCACGCACGCCGGGCGAGCCCGGCCCCCCGACGAGAGAGAGGCCGAGCCCCAACAGGATCAACGCGAACGCCAGGACGGGCGGGTTATTTCGCGGGGCCATTCGATGCCCCCTGAGATTGCGCAGGATGCGTCAGGACGCATTGCAGCGCCCGGCCCAGGATCTCGGCCACATCTTGCCGCCCTGCGGCAACGGCGGCACGATACGCCGCGATGACGGCATCGACTGCGGCCTGCGGCGGCTGGTCAACCGGGGCATGCGGCACTTGAGACGCTACCGCCGCGGCGACAGGCCCGCCGTAGTGCATCACCAGCATCACCACGCCCGCGGCAACGCAGGCCAACGCGAGCGGGTTGCTGGTCAGTTGAGAGATGTCCATCGAATCACCCTGCGAACCAGTGCCGGACAACGGAAACGATAGCGGCGATGCCCATGCCGCACATGACTGCCGCGAAAAACGCCCAACGCAGGCCGCTTGCGATGTTGCGGGAATAGCTCATAGATCGTGAACCGTTTTGACTTCGTGCGCCGGATGAACATGGTCACGATCGCACCGGCACGGCGCGCAGCCGATCGCCGCAGCAGAGGCCCCGACGAGGCCCCACAGCAGCAGCCGCGTCGGGGCGGGGGAAACGAGGTCGGGGAAATTCACACGCAGGAGATTGACCAGCCACGCGGCCGTCACGGCCACGACCGGCCCAGCCGGGCCGAGATCCAGGCCGCCGGTGGACAGGGCCGAAACCACATAGGCGAGGAATGCTCCGGCCGCGGAGATCAATGCCGAACGCAGGATCGAAGAGAGTTTGTCGCTCATGGCTGCCTCAGTTCGCAATCGGTACACAGGGGCAACGATTGCCCCCGGGAAATTCGTGAAACACTACACTCGCCGCGGACCGCACACGCATGAACCGCCACCGTGCGGGTTTCGCTCGCACACCCCATCCGGCACTTCTCTTGCCGCAACTCTGCCCCGCGATGCGTGCAGGGCAGCACCGCGAACCGCTCGGCCGGGGCCGGCGGGGGCGGGGCCGCGGCCGGGTCTTTCGCCTTGCCGCGGATGTCGAACAGGACGCACACCCGGCATTGATCGTCGGGCACGACGCGGCCGATCAGGCGGCAATGGTTTTCGCCGGTCGCCTCGTCCCGAAATTCACAGGGGGGTCGTCGTGAAGAATACATAACCGCTCGTCGAGGGGCACGAACCGCAACTGCCTTGGAGAAACACCACATCCAGAGTCCTTGCCAGTCCCTCGCAAGGGACATCATTCAGCAAGAACCCAAGTCCCGCCGACGGCGCGGAAGCCGGGGCGGCGGACCAGGTCTCGACGAACACGCTGCCGCCCGGGAATTGCCAAACCCCCTCGATCAGGATGTTGACGGATTTATCGCCGTCGGGACGCCGAATGAACGCGACCCCGATCGTCAGCCGGTCGGCCGTGTACTCGTCCGTGATGCTTCCCCACTCCTTGAACCAAGTGCAGTATTTCCAGCCGTCGACGTCGAACGAATCCACATAGTCGAGGGCCCCGCCCGTGTTGGTCCCGGGCTGCCCGGAGAGCGACACGCTCACGCCCGAATAGCCCGCACTGCACGGGCAGCCGCAGGGGCAATCGGGACAGCGGACGCCGCGAATCCGCCGGCCTTCATTGCGCCATTGCGTCATATCACTCCTAGCAATCGACGATGTCTTCCAGCGCCCAGCAGCCTTCGGCGGTCACATAGGGGGCCTGGTCGACACCCTCATTATATCCGGCGATCGACGCCGGGTCGCTCAAATCGACGCATGCATCGTCGATCACCAACAACACTTCCCACCCGCCCGCAATCCACGCGATCAAGACTTTCTTCCCGGTTGCAATCTCGGCATACCGGCGATTATACACTTCGACTTCAACTTCGAGATCGGTTTCCGATCCCGTCGTCGTGCCGCCGAAAAGCGTCGCGGTTGCGGTCGCCCCCTTGGCAATCGCATCGACCGTTTCGGCCAGCCGCATTTCGATCCCGCCGCGGCCCGACGGTGGCGGCTGCGGCTTCTTTTTCGGCGGCCCGTTGGTTTGCCACCATCGGGCCATATCCAAAAGCACTTCCGCAGTCTTGCGGTCGAAAATCACCTTGTCTTCATCGGCCATGTTACACAGCCTCCAGCCGCAGCGGGCTAAAATTCTTCGACTTGTAAATCGTGAATTGGTTGTAGAACTCCGCCCCACTAGTCCACAGCGTACCGTCTTCCTTCAGCTTGACCGGATCGGTAACATGCTGCCCATCCTTGTCAAGTGCGGCCGTCCGCGTCAAGAAATTGTTCGCCGTTTTCAGGTACGACCGGCCCTGATTAAGTGAAATGAACTTCCACCCCAACAGACGGAAGTGAACTTCGTAGCTAACACGCCAGTAGGTCAAGTCATTTTCGACGACACGTTGCGCCCGCGGCGGCAACAGTTTTGCTTGGCCTGCCGACGCGCCGTAGAACGTCGACGAATTGACCGTGTTGCCGTATTGCAGCATCGTCGACGCACTGAAATTCGCCTCGTTGCGAACGACGTGCAATACCGCGATGCCTTCCTCGACTTCGATGCCAGGTATGTACGGTTCGCCTGCCGTGTTTTGAATCGGCTTCGGCGTGTCGTCGACAGTTTTCGTGATGATAAACGGCAACGTCATGTAATCCCACGACACTTCCGGCGGTCGCTCAAGAGGATTTTCCTCCTGGTCCGCATCGGATGCGGCCTGCGGGATCGGCTCCGTATCAAGCGACAACGTCATGTCCCAAATATAGTTCGTGCCGTCGATCAATGTTGCCTTTTTCGTTTTGATCGTAGCGCGACGGTCGTCGTTCAGGCTCGCCGAAAGCGACGGCACTTGCGGATCAAGCAACACCTCGTTCACGCCGTCGCCGGGATCGGCCTTGACGCGATAGATGTATTCGTAGTTTCGCTTCGCGCCGACGGCTCGCGTCCCGCTTTGCGTGATACTGATGATCTTCTGAATGCTCATAGCGTCGCCACCGTGAATTTAATGATGCCTTCACCGGCCAGGATCTTCGCGTTTTGTTCAGTCTGCTTCTTTTGATACTCAAGCTGCTTCTTTTGGATGTCGAGCAAAGCCTTTTGACCTTGATTGCCGCCGGTTGCCCCGGCCTTTTGCAGCGCAGTTGCCGCCTCCGCCGAGCCGATTTGCGCGATGCCGACCGAACCGACTTTATTCAGCGACTTTTGCGACGCCTTGAACTCCTCAAGATTCTTTAATGCGGCCTGAGAGTATTCGTCCTGCGTCAAAAGGCCCTTCGCGGAAAGCTCATTCAGTTCCTTCAACTGCTTATTGTACTTCTGCTGCGGCGTTTCGAGCGATTCGACAATCGCTTTCTTGCGCTCCAACAGATCCAATTCCTTTTGCATGTTGCGGACGGCTTCAACATTGGACGCACTCGCGCCGAGTTTGCGAACGTCCTCAGCTTTTCGGTCGGCTTCACTCATACGGAACTGGTCGATTTGCTTTTCGAGTTCGTCGAGCGTTTGTTGAATCTTTTCCTTGTTCGATTGGATCCGATTCGCCGCCGCTTTTTCAGCCTCTTCCGACATCTTCTGCATATCTTTGAGCGCTTGCGCAGCCTCTTCCGCCGCTTTCTTGGCGCTCAAATCCTTAAACGCCTGGTCAATCTCAGCAGCCGACGCACCGGCTCGCTTGAGATTGTCGAGCGTCTTCTGCATGTCGTTCATGCTGGCCTGCTCCGCGTCCTTGCGGATTTGCTTCATCTGCTCCTCAACGTATTTCGCGTTCTCCTTGGCCTTTTCAAGGATCGGCGCATTCTTGATTTTTTCGGTCTCGACTTCAAGCCTCTGCTTGATCAGGTCAAGTTGTTCACGCAACCGCGAACCGGCAGTCTTGTCGACCTTGGAATCAAGCGCAAACGCCTCGCGTGCGGCCTTTTCCGCGTCGGCTGCGCGTTGTTCCGCCTGGTACAACTCCTTTTCGGTGCCGGTCAATCGAGCTTCGACAAGATCCTGTTGCAGCTTTTCGGTCTGCTTGGCGCCTTCGCGCATTGCCGCGAAAGCCTTGTCCAGCTTTTCGATGCGGGCCAATCCCTCTTCACTGACAACGGTCCACGACTTTCCGCCCATCAATGCCAACGCAGCTTCGGCGGTCGACAACATTCCCTTAGCAACGCTGCCGAGAATGGGGATGTTCATCCCCATTTCAACGGCATATTCGCGGGCATCGATCTTGCCTCTTGCAAATTCCTTCGCAAGATTTGCGGCCTTTTCCGCGACCTTCTCAAACCCTCCGGCAAGCATAGACAGACCGCCAAGCACAGCGCCGCCCATCAACGCGCCGCTGATTTTACCCAACGCGGAGTCTGCGCCGAACGTCTTATTCAGCGATTCGAGTTTGCCGCCCAGACTGCTTTCCTTGGCGCTCTTTTCTTTCTGCTTCTCCGCGGCGTCGGCAGCTTTTTTCGCCGCTTTCTCGGCCTCGTCGGCCATCTTCTTTGCGGCGGCCTCAGTCTTCTTGGCCTGCGCCTCAAGTGCTTTCGCGCCGGTCGTTGCCTGGTCAAGATTCGACGCAAACGCGCTACCGTCGGCCTCCAGCTTGATTCCGAGTTTTGCGATTGTTGCCACGCTTCGCCTCCAATCTCAACGCTCGTTCCTGCTTCGCCGCCTCAGCCTCAAGTCGCCGCCGCTCTGCTGCCCGCTTTTGCGCCGCGATCCGACCCGCGTGGAATCCGGCCTTGATTTGTTGGAACTTCTCGGCCGATTCGGGGTCCGGTTCAGCCCCGCGAATCTCATATTGCAGCATGCAGTCCGTCAGCGGCGGGGCCTGCGTGCAGTAGCCGGAATAGATTGCAATGGCCTGCGCGATCCGACCGGCGTTCACATCTTGACGAAACCCACCGATCGGACTCAGCAAATCAAACGCTTGCCATTCGTTGAACTCCGACACCGACATCGTATCTTCGAGTTCCGCGACCGTCCGCCCTAAGTGCCCGGCGAGCCTGAAGAGGAAGAGTCTTCCAGGCTCGCATCGGAGTTTTTTCGCAGCACGTCCATCGGCTTGTTGATGATGCCGACGCACGCCTCGACAAACGCATGGACATCCGCCGCGGGCAAGCAATCGAGGTCGCCAGCCTTGACCGCATCGTAGGTGTATTGCGACTGGCCTGCCTCGTCGCGGACCATTGCCGCGATCATGTACAGGTTGATGACGTGCCGGTCCTTGTCGTCGTCAAGCGGCTTGATTGCCGCCGTGTACGCCGCGAGTTCCGCAAGCGTCAGACTGCGGATGTAAACGACTTCGCCGCAAAGACTCGATTTCACAAGTCTCAGCGGCGATTTCGCCGCGGCAATGATCTTTTCGCCCAAGTTCATACGGTCGCCTTACAAAGTGACACCCGTGTTTTGAATGGAAACCTGCAGCACGCTTGCCGACGACGCATAGCCCAAGCGGACGACGCGGTCGCCGGTCGTCTTATCGGCGTCCGGGCAGATCCCGCCAGATGTCGACAGGATGTAGCTCGTCCCGGCAACCACCGTGCCGCCGATCGTGATGGGGCCCGAAGTCAGGATTTGCACCGGCTGCTCATCAGCCGCCGCATGCAACGCGATCCCGACCGCTGCCGCCGTCGCCGCGGAGGTCACACAGTCGGCGGCCTTGTACTTGCCGCCGTCGCTCGAATCGGCGTAGACCACCAGCCCAGCCGTCAACGACGCCCCGGCGGTCCCGCGGGTCACAATCGCGCCGGTCCCTTTGAGGACGTTCGCCGCGGTAATAGTCACGTCGGCCATTGTCGGCCCTCCGCCTCAGTATATCAGGAGATGGTGATTTCGCCGGAGACTTTGATTTTGATCGAGACCATCGCCTTGCCGTCGACCGTCAATTGCGGTTCGGACAGTTCGGTCATGATGCCGGAGAACGTGAGTGTCGTCGTGCCGCTGTCCGAATAGACGATCTTCCAACTCGACGAATCGGCCTCGAAAGCGTCGTGCAACGCAAGGTGCGTTGCGTTGGCCGGGTCGTAATTGATCTCGGCGGAGATTTCTCCGCCGTCCATCGTGCCCGCGGCGAACTCTTTCCAATCCATCGAGAGATCCGTGAAGTCAATTGCCGTCCGAGTGCGGTTCGGGGGCGTAATCGACATCACCGCAGGGATGGACGTGTAGACGGAAGAAATCGACAATTGCAGGTCGGTCCCCTGCGCAACGACCTTAGCCATTTTCAACCTCCACGGGCAAAGTCAACGTGTGATGGATCGAAACCGTGAGAGTCTCGACGTAGTACCCGGCATCTCCGCCGGTTTCGCCCGGCTCAAATTCTTCCGACGTTTGCGACTGGACGATCGTCGCCCGAATTCGCACGTCGCCGTACGTCCCCTTGTGTGCGTGCAACGCATATCGCACCGCGGATGCCGCTCGTTTCGCCTCAGCGTCCGTCGATGCGACAATCACAACCGGGCAGCTACACACTGCGTCTTGCTGGGTGCCACGCAGGTGGTTATCGAATTCCGTCGTCGCACCACCGCCGTAGACCACGCACGGGCGAATGCGGCCGTCGGCCTGCCGCCCCTCACCCTGCGGCAACCGCCGCGGATAAATACGACTACCGACCAGCGCGGACGCCGTGGCGTTGGCCTTGATGATGGTCACGATCGCGGCGCCTAGGCTCTCATCCATCATTCGACCGCCAGTCGTGCAATCGTCTTTTGAATCTCTTCGATCACGACTTTGTTGGCCGTATCGGCCGCCGCGGCAAACGCCGGGCGGAGATAGGGTTTACCCTTCCATCCACGGCCGTTGCCGTATTCGGCGAACCACGCATAGGATGTTTTCGCGGAGACCTCGCCGAACATCTTGCCGGTTCGTTTCGACTGTGAAATCCGCTTGCGAAGGGTGCCTTTGAGGGCTCCGGTCCGCACCGGCACTTCACGCTCGGCCACCTTGAATCCGACCGTGATGCCCGCCGCGATACCGCGGAATTTCGCGGCAATCACTTCGTCCTTCGCGTGCATCATCAGTTGCTCGACGACGGATGCCATCGGTCACACCGTTTCCGTTCGGCGACACTGGACGACGGTAAACACCTGCCGTTCGCCGGGAGTGTAGACTCCCGTCAAGTAGTAGGTCACGCCGTCGAATACCATCCGCATGGCGGTGGTCAGACCGGCGACGTATTCCATCGACAACGACAAATCCGCTTGGCCGATTTGCTGGCCAATCCCGAGCATTCGCTCGACGGCCGCGGTCGATTCGACCTTGGCGTTCGCGGTTGCAAAAGTGGCCCACACCTCTGCATCATCGACGTTGTCGGGGTCGCCGTCACCCGTGTTGACAAGCAGCCGCTCTTGAAACTCAACGGCATGAGGATAGGAGTTCACGACATCATTCAATGCCGTTCGTCCGACCACACCCATCAAAGTATTGAAACGGCTGCTTGTCGCCATCGGATGCCCCCGTCATCAAGCCGTGATGTTCGACAGCAGGTGCCCGAGTTCGGGATAGATGATCTTTTCCTGCACTTCGTGCCGGACGCGAATCACCTGCCCGCGGACCTGGATTTCCTCGTACGTTTCGACCGTGCCACCGATGGACGAACCGTCGGCGCCCCAGTGAATCGTCCGCCCGATGCACGGCTGCCGGATGTCGGAGCCGTTGGCGATGCGGCAGAGCATGGCGTATTCACTGGACCAAATCTGGCCGATCGACGCCGCCTGACCTTCGTTCGCCGAGTTCCGCGAGGAGCCCGCCACGAGGACTTGTTCGACATCGAACACCATCGCCAGGAGTTCCGGCGTGATGTCAGCCTGCCGGGCGGAGGCGCCCGCACCGGCCGACGTGATGGAGTCGATCACCTTGGTGTTGCGACGCAAGTTGTGATACACCTTGCGATTGATGATCAGGGTGTTCGGCCACATCCCGGTCCCGGCATACACCCTGTCCCGAGCCGCCGCGACATCCGCGATCGGGTCGCTCGAAATGGTCGACCACTCAGTGCCGACCGAAGTCGTCAAGGCCGAGCCGCTCCAGGTCGTCGCGTTGAACACGGCATCGGCGACCCGCTTCTCCTGAGCGCGGAGGATGCGGTCCATCGCGCGAAGCGAAGCGTTCAGCTCCGAGTTGAAGTATTCGGCGTAGAGCGCGTTTTCGCGGTCGTCGACCACTTCTTCCACACCGTATTCGCGGGTGGCGAACGTGTCGTCGTCGAACCGCCCGGACGTGCGTTGATAGCCGCTCCCGGACGCACGGGTGAGCGTATGCTCTTGGAGCATGTCTTCGATGCGCAGCCGAGGAAAAACACCGTTTTGCACGGCGACTTCGATCGGCGGAAGCACCTTCAAACCGATGAACCCTTCGCGGTCCATCGCCAAATTGAATTCCTCGAATCCCGGCGCCAGATCGGGCCGGAGAGTCGTCAGCGCGGATGCCGGTCGGGCCATCGTTGCAATCTCCTAAATGGGTGAAATCAGAGCCCGACAGCGATCCAGTCGAACGTACGCGCGTTGTTGGTCGACGCGATCATCGTGACATCGCCGGAAGCGGTCGGCTTCCAAGCGTAGACGTTGAGCGTGCCGCTCGACGCCGCGGTGGTCAGGATGGTGGGGTCAAGCGCCGGAGCGGTCGAACCCGTGAAGCAGGCCACACCCGCGATGACGGTCGTGAGGCCGGTCGTGACCGGCGTCGGGTTGCTGCCGTCGAGCGTGCCCGTGCCGCCGACAACGCGGTACTGAGACGGCGCGCCGTAGTCGGTCAACACCTCGATGATGTCGCCATCGGCCGACGCCGCTTCGAGCGCGATGCCGATTCGGCGGGCGCTGACCGCGTCGTCGATCTTGCCCGAGGCCGCGGCGTAGACCACAGCGCCAGCGACCACGGCACCGGCCGCAACCATCTTGCGAGTGCCGGTCGCCGTCCGCAGCCGAACGGCTGCCTCGGTATCGGTCGTGAATACGTCATATTCGATCGTGCCGATGTCCTCGTCGGCAATGCCGGCCGCGGCCAGGTTGCCGCCGGACAACGCAACGCGAAGGTGCCGCGCGATCGCGGTGCCCCCGGTCGGGAATCGGCGAGTGTTCACATCAACGAAACTCGTCATCGTTCACCCTTTCTCACTTGGTGCGGCGGCCGGAATTGATGAATTCCACATACGATTCATGGAGCTTCGGGTCGGCCGCGACAACCGCACGGCGAGCGTTGGCGTTGGTCATTCCGCGGGCCACAGCGGCAGCGACGCGGGCCTCGAATTCGTCCTTCGGATTCGAGCCGCGGGCCGGGGCGACGCCGCCGGTCATCGGGCGAATTCCACGACCCGCCGCAACAGGCTTCTTGCTGCCGTTGAGTCGAGCGCGGAGGTCCGCGATATAGGCGTCCTTCGCCTGCGAAATCGACATCCCGGCTTCCATACACTTCTCGCGGAACGCCGCGTCGGTGTCGGGAAAAGCGGCCTTCAACTGCTTGAGGGTCGCGGCCTCTTCCTCGGGCATGTCTTCCGCCTCTTCGGCGGACTCCTCGTCGTCCATCGCGGTTTCGTCCTCGACGGGGACATCCTCCTCCTCGTCGTCCTCCATCGGCGGCATCACGTCTTCCGCGACGAGGCGCTTTCGCTTCAATTCATCCGCAGCCGCGGAGTGCTTCTTTCCGAACTTCTTGGCCATCTTGGAGGCTCCCAGCGGCGCGGCATTCACGGCATCAAGCAGGTCGCGCCGCACCTGAGACGCCGTTGCGATTCCATCGACGAGGCCAAGTTTGACCGCCTCGTCGCCGATCCACACTTGACCGGTTGCGATAGCCGCAACCTGGTCTTCCGACATTCCACGCCCCGCCACCACGGCCGCCGTAAACAGCCGATTGATCGAGTCGACGTTGCGTTGTGCGTCGGCCAGTTGTTCGTCCGTGATCGCAGTTCCCTCGACCCCGGCGCCTTTCAGCGGGCCGGTCGAAAGGACGTGAACTTTGAGGCCGAGCGACTCCGCCTGCGCGGACGAATCGACCAGCACGGAATAGACGCCAATCGAGCCGACGGACGCCGCGGCGTTGCAATACACCTTGTCGCATTGCGCCGCGATCCAATACGCAGCCGAGCAACCGCAATCCTCGATGTACGCCGCCGTCGGTTTGCCGAATTTGGCAATCGCATCGGCCAGGTCGGGCGTCCCGCAGACGGTCCCGCCGGGCGAATCCACAAGCAACATCAAAGATTTGACCTTGCGGTCCGCAGCGTACGCGCGAATGATCTGCCGCAGCCGCAAGGCCGCCGCCTCTTCACTCCACGCGAACCCGTATTTCGTGATTACGCCGCGCACTTCAAGCACCGCCACGCCGTCACGGCCAACCGCCGTTCGCGGCATCTGCACCTTGACGGTTTCGCCATGCTCGGCAGCGTGCTTGTCGCTTGGCCCGCCGACAATGTTTGCCAGCATCGCCCCAACGCTTGGTTCGATTGCCCACGCGCCAAGATATTGATCGAGACGCCTTGCCATAGATCGCCGGGAGTCGAGTTTCATTCTCAGTTCTCCGGCGGGGGCGGGGGTTCGGTCGGCTCTTTTTCCGGCGTGATGCTCACGCTTTGCCCGGCGGGCGACGGCATCGGCATCACTTCACGCCAGGACAACGGCGGGTCGTTGGGGAACATTTCGTTGAGTTTCGACGCCGCCCGCTTGGCCTTGCGGATCGCGTAGAAGTTGTCCGCGATGATCTCGTCGACCACCTCGAAATAGTCACGCCCGCGGGCCGCATGGACTCGCCGCGGACTGTTGAGGCCGGACGAAATTTGACGTTCGTCGGCCTGCACATCCACAAGCGGATCGATATACGGCCACGTCGGCGGATTGAACTTGTGTCGGTAGTACGCTTTCCCGAGCCGGTCGCGCAGGGCTGCGAATCGCTCGTCGGTATCGGCCCAATAATCCAGCATCCACCGATAAACGGGACGCAAGAACTGGTCGATAATCATTCGTTGCCGACACGCCCAACCGAGCCGGGCCTGATCCAACGCACCGCGGTACGCCGAATAGGTGCCGTCCGGCTTCAACAGCACCAACATCAACGGCAGGCCGATATTGATGGTGATGGTTTGCAAGATCAGGTTGACGTGCTCGAAGAATTCGCTGTTCGGCGTGTTCGGCGAAAAGCCCTCGATCGTTTCGCCGGGCTGGCCGGTCAGCATCGCACCGGGGGCCAGTTCCTCAAGCGTCCGCTCGAATTCCGTATCGACCGTCTGTTCGCCCATCGCCGCCGGGAGGCCACCGGTAAACGACGCCTCGCGCTTGCGGAAGAACGTGATGCAACTCACAACTTGCTGCTGCACCATCTTGGCGAACGAAATGTCGTCATACATTTCGATCGCTTGATAGCACGGCGCAAACGCCGAAACACCCCGCGTCTGCGACGGCCGCTTGCGCGCCGCGACGTGGAAAATCTGTTGGTTGCCGTTGTCGTCGTACGCCGGAACGTATTGCATCACCGTGCGCACGGAACCGCTGGACGACGGGTCGATTTCATCCTGGCCGACCCAATACCCGACCGGCGTCCGATAGTCGTCGAGTTCAACCCCGAGTGAACAAGTCGTACCCGGGGCCCCTTGATTCGGCGTCTGGACGCGATGCCCTTCGATCGTTTGGATCGCGCCCGTCACCGTCATCGCGGCAAGCTGGTCACCGTCCACGAACACCGACCGCAACGCGCCGCGAGTCAATTCATTGAGCGTCGACCGGCCGGACACATCGCACATCGCGGGCGTAGAAGACCACTCGTCCCACATCGCGGCAATGAGGTCGTCGGCCTCGCGGTCGCTGGTCTTCGGGTCGAGATTGATGCCGCCTTGCAGGATGTTGTCGACGGCCCGGTCCAACGCCGCGGAAACCACCGGGTTATCCCGGTCGTACTGCCGGGCGTATTCGATGCAGCGGATGTAGTCGAGTTCGTTGCGGAAATGCCAGTCCGCCGAACGGCCAACGGACGTTCCACCTGGCACGTTGGTGCGATGACGTGACGCCTCCGCCATGCCGTAGTCGGCACGCATCTCTCGCATGTTGCGCGAGATTTTAGCGGCGGAAGTTTCGCGTCGACGCATACCGAACGACCCCCGCGGGAATTTGTGTGGACGACGTATCGTTCATCGCAAGCCACTTGCGGGCGTATTGCAACGCCGACTCGATTTGCGCAATCGGCATGGAGATGGACTCCCCGCCCTGCGCGGCACTCGCCGGAATCAAAATCATCAACCGCGCGCACGCCGCGATGAACAGCTTTGCTTTGGCGACGGACGCATCCGATTCGTAGTCGGCATTGTCGTAATAGGCTTGTTTCGCGTCCTCGACATCGGCCGCGGTAATCGCCATTTCGCGGCCCTCCTATGCAATGCCGGCCGAAGTGCGCGTTGGTTGTGCCGGCCCAAAATCCGCATGGGCAACACAGCCCAGAGGCGCGGCCGGGAATTGCGGGAGGCGGATTCGAACCGCCGACCTGCGGGGCATGAACCCGCCGAGCTACCTGCCTGCTCCACCCCGCACATCAACTATATCAACGTCGATTGTCGATGCGTCAGGTTTTCGCATGAAAAAAGGTCCGATCGAACCGGATCGGACCGTATCGTCGCGTTACGATTTGATCGCTTCAGTCAACGTGGCGATGATGTGACGGATCGCATCGATCGGCGTCACTTCTTGCAGCCCATTCGGGCGAATCGACATCAAGTGCCGTTGTACGCGGGCCACGGCTTCGGCGTGTTCCTCAGACAGCTTGAACTCGAAACGCCGCTTGACGTAGCCGTCAAGCGGGCCGGTCGCAGTGCCGATGTTGATGGACACGGTTTTCATGCTCGGAATCTCCTGCTTGCTCAACGTCGACGGATAAAAGGCTTGCCGCGGCCGGTCGAAATCTTGGACCTCACGAAAGGTCGGGAGCCCGGTGATGGGGTTGAGGACGCGGGCTTCGGTTTGCGGGCCAGCGGGGCCGGCTCCGTCGGCAACGCCGTACCAATCGGCACGGTCGACGCTGCGCGATGGTCCGGCGTCAGGCGGCGCCACTGGTCGCGGACGTAGATTTCGGCGGCGCATCGGGCGTACCTCACACAGTCGCGGAAGTCATTGGGGGTATTCAAATCACGACGCACCCACACCAGTTTGTCATTCCCGCCCGTCTCGCCGATGCGGGTCGACGGAGTTTCATTCACAAGCTGCGCAAGAAAATCCCGGTCGGACGCCGCTTCAACCGGCAACGCGATCGAGCCTGGATCGCCCGGCCGGAGTTTATCGAGCGCCTTTTGAATGACCTGCTGCCACCAATTCGTATTGACGATCACGAGCGGCACAACCGACCGATCGTGTGCTTGGATCTTGTACGGTCGATCGACTTGGTTTTGTTGGCCACCTTTGCATGGGTAGACGTAGTGCAGTTGATTGTGATTGTCCCGACAGAACCGATAGATTTCGTCGGTATCGAACCCCGAGTCGATCAACATGAGCGGCAGGCGGTGGACCAACGTCCGCGACTGGTTCGGATAGCCGACATCGAGAACCGTTTTCTTGAGATGATCGAACCCGCTGCACGTCCCCCACCGCACGACGTGCCCGCGTTGTTCCAGGCCCCACGCCATGACGACGTAGACCAAATGCGACTGTTGCACGTCGACGCCGCAGGTCAAAAACACCGCGTCGTCAGGCACAACGCCGATGCGGCGATCCGTCCTCAGCCGCTCCGCAATATCCTCTTCCGAGGTCGCCGCGCCGTATTCTTCCCACGTCTCAGCGCACCAGCTATTCACCCAATTTTTGAGCGTCGCGGGATTGTCTTTCGACCGCAGGAACTCCGACGCACACGAGCCCCAAGTGAGTTGCAAACTGTACCACGAAGGGAGTGTGAACCCCCATTCCTGCCCGCATCGGAACGGCTCGCCTGCAAGCTGGCCGGAGCCGTCGACGTGTTGGCCATCAGGGGCCCACACGCCGTCCCGGATCATGCGATGCCGTTGCCAAGATTGGATGCCCTTGCCGCAATGACGGCATAGGTAGTATGCCGATTCCATCGCCTGTTCAATGCCGTGGCCTTCCGGCCACTTGATGCCGTAGTTCGTGTCGCGCCCGCCGAACTCCAATACTTGATAGCTGCCGCAATGCGGACACGGAACCCAGAGCTTGCTTGCCGTCGACCCTGCAATTCCACGTTCGACGCGACTTGAACCTTTGATCGTAGGCGTGCTTTCCTTGATCCGCTTGTGGTTCATAAACTCTTTCGTCCGCTCATCGAACAACTTGAGCGGGTCGGCCTCAGTCGAAATCGAATCATCCCACTTGTCGATTTCGGACGCATGCGAGACGCGGGCGGAGAGGTCGGCCAGGGCGGAGTTTGATCCCGACCACACGCAATAGATCGTGCAGTGCCGCAGGCGAATACGCTGCGCACCTCGACGGATGCGATGCGGTAGCTGCCCGTCGAATGCCCGGCAGCGCTCAAGCATCGGCCACCATGACTGCTGCGCGGCGCGCTGAACGAGGTCATGCGTCACAGTCCCGAACAGCATCGGGCATGGATCGACGGCGGCTTGATACATCAACGCGCCGTAGCCCAACGTCGTCTTGCCGAGCCGTGTGCCGAATTGCATCCAGATCGTCCGCACCTTGCGATTGACGTAGGCGTCAATCGGGCCGTTGGGCGCATGAAGATGCGGGTAGAACGCCTTGCTCCACGGTCGCCCGTCGCTCATGCGCAGGTTAGATTCAAGCCAATCGCCGAGCGGGGGACGCTCGCGCGGCTTGAATAGATCCATCGTGCGGG